>OLPS01000045.1_pt1 | contig 166382 bp, 133 predicted proteins | sample 1673071 | NCBI WGS metagenome assembly OLPS01 (sample SAMEA3136752, study PRJEB25190) | human gut metagenome | reverse complement strand
CCGGCGCAGTTGTGTCCTGGGCGTCCGGTGGCGATGTCGGCTTCAAGGGCTCCCGCAAGTCCACGCCGTACGCCGCTGGCATGGCCGCTGAATCCGCAGCCCGCAAGGCTATGGAGCACGGTCTGAAGAAGGTCGACGTGTTCGTGAAGGGTCCGGGTTCCGGTCGTGAAACCGCTATCCGTTCCCTGCAGTCCGCCGGACTCGAAGTCGGTTCCATCACCGACGTCACCCCGCAGGCACACAACGGCGTTCGTCCTCCGAAGCGCCGTCGCGTCTGAGCACTAGAAGAAATCATCAATCCAACGCCGCTTATGGCCGGTGAGTGCACCACCGGCCTGAAGCTGAAAGGATAACCACAGTGCTTATCGCACAGCGTCCGACACTTACCGAGGAATCTCTCAACCCTCAGCGTTCCCGCTTCACCATCGAGCCTCTCGAGCCTGGTTTCGGTTACACGCTTGGCAACTCGCTGCGCCGCACCCTCCTGAGCTCCATCCCTGGAGCGGCTGTGACTTCGGTGCGTATCTCCGGCGTCCCGCACGAGTTCACCACTCTGCCGGGTGTCGAAGAGGACGTTACCGAGATCCTGCTGAACATCAAGGGCATCGTGCTCACCAGCGAATACGATGAGCCGGTTGTCATGTATCTGCGCAAGAGCGGCAAGGGCGAGGCCACCGCGGGTGACATCACCCCTCCGGCCGGCGTCACCATCGCCAATCCGGATATGCATATCGCAACCCTCGCGGAAGATGGCGAACTCGAAATCGAGTTCACCGTCGAGCGTGGTCGCGGCTATGTGCCTGCCCAGATGAACAAGCAGGATAACGCCGAGATCGGTCGTATTCCGGTCGACTCGATTTACTCCCCGGTGCTCAAGGTGAGCTATCGTGTGGAAGCCACCCGCGTTGAACAGCGCACTGACTTCGACAAGCTCATCCTGGACGTGGAGACCAAGCCGGCAATCTCCCCGCGCGATGCAGTCGCATCCGCAGGCTCCACCCTGGTGGAACTCTTCGGTCTGTGCCGTGAGCTTAACACCCAGGCTGAGGGCGTCGAGGTTGGACCTGCCCCGGTGGCAGAGGAAACCAACCCGGAGATGGCTGTTCCGATCGAGGATCTCAACCTCACCCAGCGCAGCTACAACTGCCTGAAGCGTGAAGGCATCCACACGATTGGCGAGCTGGTCGCCCACACTGAGCAGGATCTGCTCGACATCCGCAATTTCGGTATGAAGTCCATCGACGAAGTCAAGGAAAAGCTCCAGTCCTTGGGTCTGGCTCTCAAGGCTTCCCCGCTGGGCAACTTCGATACCAACAACCTCGAAGGCGGCACCTTCTTCTCGCCGGAAGACGAGTGATTCGCCGCTTTTGACCTAACCGCTTCGTTGGATTCGGATGTTCGGGCGATTGCCCACCTGAATCCAACGGGGCTTTCAAGGAGAAACAATGCCTACACCAAAGAAGGGTCCGCGTCTGGCCTCCAGCCCGGCTCATGAGCGTCTTATGCTCGCGAACATGGCTACCAGCCTGTTCCAGCGCGGCCGCATCACCACCACCCTGCCGAAGGCTAAGCGCCTTCGTCCGCTGGCTGAGCGCCTGATCACGCTCGCCAAGCGTGGTGATCTGCACAGCCGTCGTCGCGTGATGCGTGTCATCCGCAACAAGTCCGTTGTGCACAAGCTGTTCACCGAGATCGCCGAGCAGATGGAGCAGCGTGAGGGTGGCTACACCCGCATCGTCAAGATCGCTCCGCGTCGTGGCGATGCCGCTCCGGCAGCCATCATCGAGCTCGTCACCGAGCCGGTGAGCCCGAAGCAGGCCGTGGTCAAGGAAGCTGAAGCTGCAACCAAGGTTGCCGCTGAAGAAGCTCCGGTTGTCGAAGAGGCACCGGTTGAGGCTCCGGAAGCCACCGCAGAGAACGCCGAGTGATTGGCATCAAGCAGGCTTGACTAGCTGATGAAAAGGCTGGGAATCGAAAGGTTCCCAGCCTTTTTGTTATGCGTTGTCATGTGTTGTTATGCGCCTTTTGTTATGCTCATTGCCGTGAGATTACGTATCGACTTGGCATATGACGGCACCGATTTTTACGGATGGGCGAAACAGCCTGACATGCGCACCGTGCAGGGGGAAATCGAACGTGTGCTGCATACCATTCTGCGCGTGCCGGAAGGCGACGACAATGAGCCGCTGCGCCTGACCGTCGCAGGTCGTACTGATACCGGCGTGCACGCGTCGCACCAAGTTTGCCATCTCGACGTCAATGAGGAGACACTTGCACGTTGCGTCGGGCATATGCAGGTCGAACCGGTGATGGCGTTGACGCGACGACTGCAACGCATGCTGCCGAACGATATCGCCATTCATTCCATCAAAGAGGCTCCTGAAGGATTCGACGCACGCTTCTCCGCGTTGGAACGCACTTACGTATATCGCATTGCCGACCGATCAAGCGAAATCGATCCACGTACCAGAAATAGCGTGCTGCATATAGACGATAATCTTGACATCGGCGCCATGAACAAGGCTGCTGAAATGACAATCGGTCTGCATGATTTCGGCTCGTTCGCAACTCCCAATCCAGGAGGAACCACCATACGCGAGGTCAAAACCGCGTATTGGAGGCGCATACCGCAGCATCCGCTTATCGACGACGGAACCACCATGGGGGAGCGGTACCGAACGCCCGCCTTGGAGTCGGGACTGCTCTGCTTCACCATCGTCGCCGACGCATTCGCACGCAATATGGTGCGTTCGTTGGTTAACGGTTGCGTACAGGTTGGTATCGGCAAACGTTCCTTGGATTGGTTCGCCGGAAAAATGGCGACGCCGTTGCGTGAAGGCAGCACTGGCCCGATCGCTCCGCAAGGATTGACGCTCGAACATATCGAATATCCGGAAGACGACCAGTTGGCGATTCGTGCCGAAGCGATTCGTGCGAAACGTGCTTTGTAAGAGCACATACTGTACAGTTGCACGCAAACTGGCGACGGAACTGGTGAACCGCCGGGAGTCGATCAACCGCGAGTTGAGCCGTAATGGTGTGCGTTTCGGTATTTGATTATGCGGGCAAAAGACATCGTGTGGGCGTGGTCTACCGTCGCTTGTCGGACGAATATCTCGATCCGTTCGCATTCAATCCGGATTCCGTAATCGGTGTGCCGCCATGTTGGTCTCACCGCGCGTTATATCGCCGGATTGTTGGGTGGAGAGGGTGCCACGCACGCTTGGGTGGAGGTGTATCATGACGAGCGTTGGATTGGGCTTGTTCCGACACACAACCGTATGGTCGACGACAACTACATCACCATCGCGCACGGCCGTGATTACCGTGACTGCATGCTCGACATTGGTATTTTCTCCGATTGCAATGTGCAACAGCATCAGTGGGTGAACGCTTCCGTGCACGAACAGGAGCTGTAAGCAATAAAAAAACCGAAGCGCCGTTGCTCCGGTTTTTCTACTTGCGGATAAGGCGAGATTCGAACTCGCGGAGGGGTTTGCCCTCACACGCTTTCGAGGCGTGCTCCTTAGACCGCTCGGACACTTATCCATTGCGCCGCTTGAAAACAAGCAACTTGATTATTTTGCCACAGCTTTGTCGATTGTCAAATCCAGCTATGAGATTTTTGCGATGTCTGCGATTGTTCGGCGTGTCTTATTTGCATGGATGATGCGTCACGTTGTCAGGCTCGCGGTTGCGCAGGTATCGCGTAGGTTGTTGTATGAACTGGCGTGTGTTGGTGTGCGCTATTCGAACAATGCTTCGTCGAATGATGGATAGCCCCAAGTGAGAGCCAGATCCACACGGTCGGCGATCATGCTGGTAAGTATGCCCAGAGACTGTTGCCTTGAATCATCCGAAGAGTTTTCTGCGGTCGTGCGGGATTGCGCCGAGTCGCTCGTCGAATTCGAACTTGATTCGACGGCTGCGATTTCGCTGCGTGCGCAATTCATTTCAATGACGGCGTCGGTCGGTGCGAACAATCCAGTTGCGGAATCCACAATAGTATCGGGATGGGCGAGCAATTGCACGACATCATAGGTTTTCGCACGGGTATCTTCAGCTCCAGAGAAGGAAATCAGCCGCTGCGAAGTTGTTTTATGACGATCGCTGATATCGAGCGTCGCATGTCCGATGGAACGTGCCGCGAAAACCTCCATTGCGAATCCGGCCTGATCTTCCGCAACGGACATGGCGGAAAGCGAATCCGCGTCAATATCAAACGAATCGATGCCGTCGCAACGTGACAGCGTGGGCTGTGCGATGTTGATCGTAAGTCGCGCCGCCATCAAACGGGCGGTGTGACGGGCCTGCGCGCTACGCAACGTGCCGTCGGCGAACCGTGCAGGGCAGTAGGCCGCGGTGTTTGCCCAATCTGAAACCGCTTCCTGCGCGGCAAGATAGCGCATAATGATATGGCGTGACCTGTCTGCCATGATGTCGGCGTTGGCGGTCGCGTCAGCATACGCCTTCTCGCAAGGACTTGGCTGCAGTTCAGCCTCGGCGCGGCCCGCGATTCGGGGTGCGGAGCAAGCAGTCAGAGACGCTACAAGCACGCCTATGCATGCCAAGACGCAGACGCGTCTTGAGGTCGACGAGACCGAGGGGAAAAGAGGGGAACGTGTCTGCATGAAACATTAGACTAATAGTTGACTGTGACCATTGGGCCGAGCGCTCGGAATAACTTCATATAGGAGGTCTTGGAAGTATGGAACTGGACCTGGCAGGAATGCACCAGCTCGCAGCTGGGCAGGGAATCGATCCCGAGACGCTGGATGCCGCACTCTCGGAAGCATTACGACTGGCATATCTGAAAACGCCGCACGCGGCGAAGCATGCTCGTGTGGAGCTTGATCCGCGTGCCGGAAGCTTTACCGTTTGGGCTCAGGATGAGATTCCGGTCGAACCGACCGAGGATAATCCGCACCCTGCGCCGACTTTGGGCGAGGAATACGATGACACTCCGCGTGACTTTGGCCGCTTGGCCGCAGCCACCGCACGTCAGGTCATCAGCCAGCTGTTCCGCAAGGCCGAGGACGACAAGGTGTTCGGCGCGTTCTCAGGGCAGAAAGGCAAGCTGATCACCGGTATCGTGCAGCAGGACGTGAAGGACACTTCCAATGTGCACGTAGCCGTTGGCGATGTCGAGGCGTTGCTTCCCCGTCGTGAGCAGGTGCCGGGAGAACGCTACCGCCACGGTGAGCGCATCCGCGTATATGTGGTGAATGTTGCACGCGGTCTCAAGGGCCCGGAAATCGTAGTGTCCCGCTCCCATCCGGAGCTTGTTCGCCGCCTGTTCGAGCGTGAGGTTCCGGAACTGGTTTCCGGCGCCGTGTCGATTATGGCCATTGCGCGTGAGGCCGGTGCCCGCACCAAGATCGCGGTGCGAGCCAACACTGAAGGCGTTAATCCGAAGGGTGCCCTGATCGGCCCCGGCGGCGCTCGCGTGCGTGCGGTGATGGAGAATCTCGGACCGGAAAAGATCGATATCGTCGACTGGTCTGCCGATCCGGCGAAGTTCGTCGCCGCGGCGCTGTCTCCGGCGGTCGCTACCGGTGTGCAGGTGATCAGCGAGAAGAACCAGACCGCAATCGCCTTCATCCATGATGATCAGCTGTCTCTTGCCATCGGCAAGGAAGGTCAGAACGCACGCTTGGCCGCCAAGCTGACCGGATGGAAGATTGGTATCGAATCCGCCGAGGCACACGCCAAGAAGATGGCAGAAGCGCAGGCTTCGACCAGTGAGGAAACTGCCGAATAACCAACGCTTTCAGCAACGGCAAGCCCGTGGGCGTTCAATCCACGGGCTTGAGTATGCTGGACTCGATAATCCAAAGCGTGGGGGTTCATGCCGTCATGCCCAGGGAAAAGACGAGGTATCACGAACATGGTTGCACGATGAGAAGGAACAAGCTCGCCGTGAATCAGTAGCGGTCGCGCTCGTATGCGCGCGGCCCAAGATAGGAGAAATTGAGTGCCGAAAGCACGCGTATATGAACTTGCCAAGGAACTTGGCGTTGACAGCAAGACTGTTTTGAACAAACTTGAGGCGATGGGCGAATTCGTGAAGTCTGCATCGTCTACCGTTGAACCTCCGGTTGCTCGTAAGCTGAGGAATGCTTTCGCTTCCAACGCGCAGAGCAACGCATCTGAATCCAAGAAGCCTGCGGCCCCGGCCAAGAAGCCGGCTGCCCCCGCGGCTTCGCCCACTCCTGCGCCTCGCGCCACTCCTGCTGCTCCCGCGGCATCCGCGGCAAAGCCTGCCGCTCCAAAGCCGGCACGTCCTGCAGCATCCAAGTCCGAAGCCCCGAAGCCCGGCCAGCGCATGCCTCGTCCGGGTGATTCCCGCCAGCATGGCAATCGCGCCAACGGTAACATTCCGCGTCCGCAGGGCGAACGCCGTCAGGGCGGCAAGTCGGCTCCGGTTCCGGGACCTCGCGCACAGCGCAACAATACCAATGCCCCGCAGGGCGGCAATGGCAACAATGCCGCCAATGGTGCGAAGCCGCACACTCCGGGTCCGCGTCCGGGCAACAATCCGTTCAGCCGCAAGCAGGGCATGCGTACCCCGACACCGGGTGACATTCCGCGTCCGCATCCGATGAACCGTCCGAGCGCCAACAACAATGGCGAAGGCCGTCGTGGCGGCCGCCCGGGTCAGGGTGGCGGCCAGCGTGGTGGTTTCCGCGGTCGTCCGGGTCAGGGCACCGGCGCGAAGCCGGGCCAGTGGGGCCAGCATCGTTCGGGTCAGGGTGGCGGTCAGCGCCCTGCAGGCGGTGGCAACCGTTTCGGTGGCGGCTCCAATACCAACGGCGGCGGTTTCCAGGGTGGCAATAGCGCTCCGGGCAACGGTCCGGCACGTGGCGGCGGTCGCGGTCGCGGCGGTGCTGCAGGCGCATTCGGACGTCAGGGCGGCAAGTCCTCGAAGGCCCGTAAGAATCGTCTGGCAAAGCGTCAGGAATTCCAGGAGATGAAGGCCCCGGTCATCGGCGGTGTGCGCATTCCTACCGGCAACGGCCAGACCGTTCGCCTGCGTCAGGGTGCATCCCTCGCCGATTTGGCCGAAAAGATCAATGTCAATCCGGCTGCTTTGGTCACTGTGCTCTTCCATCTTGGTGAGATGGCCACGGCAACCCAGTCCTTGGACGAGTCCACCTTCCAGATTCTCGGCGAGGAAATCGGCTGGGATATCAAGATCGTGTCTGCCGAAGAGGAAGACAAGGAGCTGTTGCAGCAGTTCGACATCGACTTGGATGAGGAAGAGCTGCAGGAGGATGAGGACCTGAAGCCGCGTCCGCCGGTCGTTACCGTGATGGGCCATGTCGATCACGGTAAGACCCGACTGCTCGACACCATTCGCCGTACCAACGTCATCGCACGTGAAGCCGGTGGCATCACCCAGCGTATCGGTGCATATCAGGTGACCGTCGATCTTGAGGGCGAACCGCGTAAGATCACGTTCCTTGATACCCCAGGCCATGAAGCCTTCACCGCCATGCGTGCCCGTGGCGCCGAGCTCACCGACGTCGCGATTCTCGTGGTCGCGGCAGATGACGGCGTGATGCCACAGACCGTGGAAGCCATCAACCACGCGCAGGCAGCCAACGTGCCGATCGTGGTGGCCGTCAATAAGATCGATAAGCAGGGAGCGAACCCCGACAAGGTCCGCGGCCAGCTCACCGAATACGGTCTCGTGCCGGAAGAATACGGTGGCAGCACCATGTTCGTTGACATTTCCGCCAAGCAGGGCACCAATGTCGACAAGCTGCTCGAAGCCGTGCTTCTTACCGCCGATGCTGAGCTTGATCTGCGTGCTAACCCGGATATGGACGCTCGTGGTGCCACCGTGGAAGCTCGACTTGACAAGGGCCGTGGTGCCGTGGCGACCGTGCTTGTTCAGTCCGGTACGCTGCACATCGGCGACTCCATCGTCGCCGGCACCTCCTACGGACGCGTCCGCGCCATGCTTGACGAGAACGGCAACCACATGAAGGAAGCCGCGCCGTCCACTCCGGTGCAGGTGCTTGGCTTGACCTCCGTGCCGACCGCAGGCGACCTGTTCCTGGTGGCCTCCGACGACCGTACCGCACGCCAGATCGCCGAGAAGCGTCAGGCCACTGAGCGTGCCGCCCAGCTGGCAAAACGTCGTAAGGTCGTGTCTCTGGAAAGCCTTAAGGAGCAGTTCGCCAAGTCCGAAGTCGATATGCTCAACATCGTCATCAAGGGCGATTCCTCCGGTTCTGTCGAAGCGCTGGAAGATTCCTTGATGAAGATCGAAGTGTCCGACGAGGTCGGCATCCAGGTGATCCACCGTGGCGTCGGCGCCATCACCCAGAATGACGTCAATCTGGCTACCGTCGACAAGGCCGTCATCATCGGCTTCAACGTTCGCCCGAACCGTCAGGTGGCGGATCTGGCCGAACGCGAAGGCGTGGAAATCAAGTACTACTCGATCATCTACAAGGCCATCGAAGACATCGAGGCATCCCTCAAGGGCATGCTCAAGCCGGAATTCGAAGAGGTCGTTACCTCCCACTCCGAGATCCGCGAGATCTTCCGTTCCTCCAAGTTCGGCAACATCGCGGGTGTCATGGTGCAAGACGGCGAAGTCAAGCGCGGTACGAAGTGCCGTATTCTGCGCAACGGTATCGCAACCGTCAACGATCTCGAGATTTCCTCGCTGCGTCGTTTCAAGGACGACGTCACTTCCGTCAAGGAAGGTTACGAAGCGGGTATCAACCTCGGTTCGTTCAACGATATCGAGCTTGGCGATATTATCGAGACCTTCGAAATGCAGGAAATCGAACGTAAGTAGTCGATTGATTCGAACCAGCGATCGATAACAGGAAAGGAACGCCCACAGCTGACATACGGCTGCGGGCGTTCCGCGATACAACAAGAACTTATTTCAAAAACTAAGCTGATACATTCATCTGATTGAAGGACGATAATGGCAGGAACCAATCCTCGCGCCGCGCGTATCGCGGCGTTGATTCAACGTGTGATCGCATCCTCCATGGAGGCGCAGCTGCACGACAAGCGTCTCGCAAACGTGACCATCACCGAAGTGCGTGTGACCAACGATCTGCAGATTGCCAAGGTCTACTGGACCCAGCTTGGCCGTGAAGGCCACGAGCAGGGCGAGCGTCGCCGCGCACAGCAGGCGTTGAACCAAGCCAAGGGCCGTCTGCGTTCCCTCGTGGGAACTAAAGCCGGCCTGCGCTTGACTCCGCAGCTCGAATTCGTGTTTGACGAGGTGCCGGGCGAAGCACATGAAATCGAAGATATTCTCGCCATCGCGCGCAAGCGTGACGAAGAGCTCGCCAAAACCCGCAAAACCGCGCAGTATGCGGGCGAAGCCGATCCGTACAAGCATCCGGAAGAGGATGACGACGATGATTTCGACGATGACGACGTCGAAGTCGAAGATTGGGACGATGACGAAGAAGCCTGAACATTCCGGTCTGCTGGTCATCGACAAGCCGCAGGGCGTCACCAGCCATGACGTGGTCGCGGCCGTACGCGGCGCCCTGCATATGAAACGAGTCGGGCATGCGGGCACGCTCGATCCGATGGCCACCGGCGTGCTGGTGGTCGGATTCGGCAATGCCACGCGACTGCTCAACTACATTGTCGACCATAACAAAACGTACGAGGCCACCATTCGCCTTGGGCAGCGCACTACCACGGACGATGCCGAAGGCGATTTGCTGCCGGGGGAGTGGGCAGCGAGCTTTCCCTCGCGTCAAGCTGTGGAACAGCTGATCGCAGAACGGTTCACCGGGCGCATCGAACAGGTACCGAACGTCTACTCCGCCATTAAGGTCAACGGCCAGCGCGCTTATGATCTGGCGCGTGAAGGTAAGGATGTGGAACTTAAGGCACGTCCTGTGACCATCGAAGAGTTCAACGTACGGCAGGTGCGTTACGGCTCCACGCATAGCGATCGTGCCGGCGCGGAACTTGTTGACGCAGTCGTGGCCGAGAAGGCAAGCGATGGATGGATTGCCAACATTGCACCGCATGAAGACATGCAGCCCGTTATGGAACTCGACGTGACCGTGACCTGTTCCGCAGGCACCTACATTCGCGCGCTCGCACGCGATCTGGGCGAGGAACTCGGGTTGGGAGGCCACCTGACGATGTTGCGGCGCACGCGCGTCGGCAGATTCTCAGTGAATATGCCCAACGTCATGAGCGCCCACGCTGAATCCAAAACATTTACCAATCGTGAAGGCGTGGAAGTGACGCGCAATCGTGCGGTGCTTGACGATGCCGATCATGCGCTCGATCATGCGCTCGATCCCGTGGCCAGCGCCGCGGCTTCCATGAGTATGCTGGCCGTCAGCGAGCAAGAGGCGGCCGACTTGCGTTTCGGACGCAGAATCGCGCATGACATACGTACGACCACGGCGGCGTACGTTGAGGAAACCAACGATTTGGTCGCTATCCTCGAACGTGCGAAACGCGGTGAGGCCAAACCGGTCGCGGTATTCAACTGAACCATCCAATCAGACTACAGATACGAATTCATACACAAGAAGGACATGATGAAGACAATCACACTCACGCCTGATGCCAGTGGCATGGTGGATTGGCCTACGCTGAGCAACGATAAGAAATCCGTGGTGACCATCGGTTCGTTCGATGGCATGCATCAGGGCCATCAGGCGGTGATTCGCCGCGTGGTGGAACTCGCCAAGAAGGAGCAGTCCTTCTCCGTGGTGGTGCTATTCGATCCGCGCCCTGCATTGGTACACGGTTACGCAGCGAAGAACGGCGGTCAGGAGCCGCCGGCCGACATGGTTGATACGCAAGCGCTCACCAGCATGCAGGAACGTCTTCGCGCCATCGACAAGCTGGGAGTGGATTACACGCTCATCGTGCACTACACACTGGCATTCGCGGCGAAATCATACCGATTCTTCCTTGGCCAGATGGTCGGCAAGCTGGGTATGCGCACTTTGACGCTCGGCTCCGACGCGGCCATGGGGGCAAATCGCGCCGGAGATGTGAAAGCCATCGAGAATCTAGCGCTCGCTACTGGCGTGTTCCAGCTTGAAGTGGTTGATGATCGAGGTCCCGGAGAGACACGAGTGCCAGCCAATGCCCAACCGGTTATGCCGACCGGCCACGGCGAGCCAACAGACCCGCTGGAAGGCGCTTCCAAGGCGGAACGCCGCGCATGGAGCAAGAAGAACCAAGCCAAGCCCGTGCGTGTGTGGAGTTCCACGAACGTGCGCTACCTGTTAGGCCAGGGACGCATCAAAGACGCCGACGCGATTCTGGGGCACCCGCACGCCGTGGAAGGCATTGTGGTGCACGGCGAGGAACGTGGACGCACCATTGGATTCCCGACGGCGAATTTGAGTGACAATGTGGCCGGTTATCTGCCGGTTGACGGCGTGTATGCGGGTTGGCTCGTTGACTTGGGATCGAAAACTGCAGAGAGCGATCATGCGGGAGCAGCGTCCGATGGTATTTCGCAACAGTTTGACTCGTCTTCCGTTGACGCCCGCCTTGCCGATCATTCGCCGTATCGTTGGCCCGCTGCGATTTCCATCGGCACCAAGCCGACCTTCAACGAGGCGACCGGAATGAACGATCGCGTGGTCGAAGCTTACGCCATCACTGACGATTGGCTTGATTTGTACGATCATCAGGTGCGTGTGGAATTTACAGGATTCCTGCGTCCGCAAATCAAGTTCGATTCCGCACAGGATCTGATCGACGAGCTGAAGCGCAATGTCGAGGAAACCAAGCGAATTACTGCCTGATTCTAATCGCAATAATAATTACGATAATGACAGTGATTAATGAATGCTGATATTTTCGATAAAAACGTATCAGCATTCAAAAAATAGTGGGGCTCTTACGTAAGAATCTACGTAAGAGCCCCACTAGTATAGGTTAAAAAACATAATGTATATGCTTCGCGTGCATACATGCGAAAACGGTATGTAGGGTGTGCATTATCGCAACATGGCGCCAAGCGCATCCTGCAATGTGTCGACCTGAACGATCGACAATCCGGGAATTGCGATTTCTCTACGTAATGTCGGCACTACAGCGGTGGTGAAGCCAAGACGGGCAGCCTCGCGCAACCGGTATTCCAGTCGCGGCACCGGGCGCACCTGCCCGGTCAACGAAATCTCGCCGATCGCACACGTGGTGCGGCCGATCGCCTTCGACTTAGCGGCGCTCGCCAACGCGCCCACAATCGCCAGATCGCAGCCCGGCTCACGTGCCTGACCTCCAGCAATTGTGGAAATATAGAGATCGTTTGCCAGAAGATTGACGTTGCCATGCCTGTATAGCACCGCCACCAGCATGGCGATGCGGTTCGCGTCCACGCCATTCGCCGCACGGCGAGGCGTCGGCAATACCGATTTGGTGACCAACGACTGCACTTCGATAGGCAGGCTGCGGTGGCCGTCCAAGGTGAACGTCACGCACGTGCCCTCCACCGGAGCGGAACTGGCGGAATTGGATGATGAAAGAAAAAGCCCAGACGGGTCCGTCACCTCTTCGATGCCTTCGCCGCTCATATCGAAACAGCCGACCTCATCGGTGGGACCGAAACGATTCTTCACCGCGCGCAGCATGCGAAGCGCGGTTTCAGCGTCCCCTTCGAACTGGCAGACCACATCAACGAGATGCTCCAACGTGCGCGGACCGGCAATCGAGCCGTCTTTGGTGACATGACCGACCAGTAATACTGGAATATCAAGCGTTTTTGCAGTGTCGATCAAGGCGCTCGCCACTTCGCGCACCTGCGTCGACCCTCCGGAAATTCCGTCGACTTCCTGCGAGACGATGGTCTGCGCGGAATCGACGATGGCCAGCGCAGGCTTGCTTTGCTCGATCAGTCCGAGCACGGTAGACAGGTCGGTGGTGGCGGCCAGTAGCAGATTCGGCTCGACCGCGCCTATGCGTGATGCCCGCATACGCACCTGCGCCTGTGATTCCTCGCCGGAAATATACAGTACCGTGTTGCGTTCCGGTTGCGCCGCGCAAAGACGGGCCACGTTGCCGGCGGTTTCCAGCAGCAGTGTCGATTTGCCGATGCCCGGCTCGCCTGCGATGAGCGTTACGGAGCCGGGTACGATGCCGCCGCCGAGTATGCGGTTGAATTCCGTGAAACCCGTGCTGATTCTGGAAATGTTTTCCGTGCCGATTTCCGTGATGGGCTTTGCGGCGGAAGCGGGCACCGTATGCGATTGCGTGCGCGATGTGCGCCCGGGGGCCGCGGTGCGTTTCGAAGCGGCGGGACGGGCCTCGTGAAATTCCTCGATGGTGCCCCACTGGCCGCATTCGGGGCAGCGGCCCAGCCATTTCGGGCCGTTCCAGCCGCATTCGGAACATACAAATTGTGAGGACGTCTTTGCCATACCGCCGACAATACGGATATTTTGAGACAAGTGTTCGCCGCGATGTTAAGGGGGTACTGATGTGAGGGTACTGCGCGATTGTGTCGTCCGGATTTGAGCGTCTTGCGGATGTGAAAGAATAACAGCCATGTCTAATACGCAAACTTCCTCTTCCCACGGCAAGCTGATTGTGGCTGTCGTTGCCGCCGCCTTGGTAGTTGTACTCGCTTTGGTATCCGCTTTTATTTGGCCCGGCTGGGCGTTGAACAAGGGTGACGAGGCGAACTCCCAAGGCACCACTTCTCAGGGCGCGTCGCAGGATGCCTCCGAGCCGACCACGCCGTCCATAGACGCGGTGGCTTTGCCGGATGATGCCAGCGAACTGCTGAAGGCCATGCCTGATTCCGTGCTGAATTTCGCACGTACCAAGGCCGATGCCAGCACTTCCTGGAGTGGTGCGTCTCCGGTTGAGGAGTACACGTTGACGTATTCAACCGGTAAGGACGGTCAGGAAGTCACTCTTGAAGTGGCTCAGTGGTCCCAGGACGAGGATGCGCAAAGCCTGTACGACAATCTGACTGGCGCCATGACCGGCAAGGAGCTGGGCAGTGGCAATGTGAAGGTTTCCGGCGAGGCTACCGGCGCCTACAGCGCTAAAACCGATCCGAACGATGAGACCAAGGCCATCGCCGTTTGGCGTAACGATACCGTAGTGTTCCAGGCTACTGGTGCCAAGGATTCGGTGCAGCGCTTCTACCAGCAGTTCCCGCTGTGACATTTGGTGGTCGGATACTAGACTCGCATGATGCACGCATGATTCAGTCGTGGCTTATGAGGGTTGTGGTTTAATCTGATTTTCCAATAAAAAGGTGTGTGCTTCCACCATATGAATGCGGTTGTGCGCGTTCGTCCCCGAAGCAGTGTAGTATTGGGCAAGTTGCAAACTTTTACCCTTTGAGTTTAAGAACGGAGGCTGAGATGGGCTCGGTCATCAAGAAGCGCCGCAAGCGCATGAGCAAGAAGAAGCACCGCAAACTGCTTCGTAAGACTCGCCACCAGCGCAAGTAGTCTTCAGGCGCGGTTGAAGCGTCGCTTAAACAAAATCCCGTATATCTTTTTGATATGCGGGATTTTTGCATATCTCAAGGAAATAAACGAAAATCATGAAAACGAAATCATAAGCAAAATGTAACATCAACGTTAATAGATGCAAATGAGGCTGTGCGCTCGATGTGAACGCACAGCCTCATAAGGATTCGCGGAACTTCCGCTACTGCTCTAATCTCACTTGTTGGAGTTGGTGAGCACTCGTGGGCCGTTCGGGTCGCCCACGATGACCTGATCCACCATGTGCAGGAACAGGCCGTGCTCCACCACGCCGACGGTGTTGATGAGGTCGTCGGCCAGAGCTTCCGGGTGTTCGATGCGCTCGAGGTGCAGGTCGACCACATAGTTGTTTTCGTCGGTACGCACCGGCTTACCTTCGGCGTCGAGGCGCAGCACCGGCTTGTATCCGCGTGCTTCGAACCTCTTGACGACCTGGCCTGCGCCGAACGGAATCACCTCGACCGGCAGCGGGAACTTGCCAATGGTGTCGACGACCTTGGATTCGTCCACGATCCACACGATCTTGTTGGAGTTGGTGGCTACGATCTTCTCCCACAGCAGGGCAGCGCCGCCGCCCTTGATGCCGTTGAAGTTCTTGTCGACTTCGTCGGCGCCGTCAATGGTCACGTCGATGTGATCAACATCATCGATGTCGACGATTTTGATGCCGTAGCCTTCGGCCTGCTCCTGGGTGCGGCGAGAAGTGGTCACGCCGGTGAACTCCAGGCCTTCCTCCTGTACGCGGCGGCCGAGCTCGTCGACTAGGAAACGCACGGTCGAGCCGGTGCCCAGACCTGCGATCATGCCGTTCTGAATCAGCTTGGCAGCTTCGATGCCGGCTGCTTTCTTCAATGCGTCCTGCTGTGCCTTGTCCATGATCCTCCTTCGATATGGGGTTAAGACCGTCTCCATATTATCGGATGTGTTGATTTTTGTGCGTTTGTCGACATGTCTTGACCGATGATGTGCAATTAATTGCCGATAAATGTTTTCACGAGATGTTTCACGTGCTTTTTGGATGAGGGGAATATGGGCTCCGATGCACGATTCCATTAATTGTGTTTGACTGCGAACGGCGCGTCCTCCAATACCAGTGTGCCATCGCCCTGCACATACCCTTCCACCGCGATGTAGCCGCGAATACGGCGGAGCCTGCCGTCGAACGTAGGACTGGAATTTGGCGGGGGCGTGAAACGAATGGTACCCGACACTGACAGTCCCGAAGGGCTTTTCCGGCGTGGTTGCTGGGATCGTTGCGGTTGTATCGCCGATTGCGGTGCGTCTGCCAGCGATTCCTGTGTTTCTGGTGATTGCAGGGAGTCGGCGGTTTCATCGGACCGCGTCGCCGATTGCTCGGACTGTGTTGGCTGCAGCGTTCCGTCGGATGCGTTTTCCGCGTCTTCACGCGGGAAATAATCCGTTTTGATCAGCATTTCCGCATACGATTTGCCTGGTGCGGTGGTATCGGATTGCGTAGAGTCAGACGTCGTGGTATCCGATGGCGTGGAGTCGGATACCGCCGTGGCAAGCACTGTGGTCGGTTCCGGCATTTCGTCGGATTCTGCCGGCATTCCGTTGGGAGGCAGCGGCAACGTCGCCTCGTCGGGAGTGGGGTAGCCTTCGGGCTCCACCAGCATGTCCGCTATGGAACGCGGCCGCGGTTCCGGATCGGACACACCTATCAGATCGTCGGCCAGAGAGCCGCCGGCAGATTCGCCCTGCCCGCGTCCGATATGGTATTCGTCCGAAGTGATCTTGCCGTCGAGCAGCATCTGGGCGTCGCCGGGAACATCAATGCCTTGCGAGTATTCGGAAGCCAGCAGCGACTGCCAACCCTCCAAGGGAAGATATCCTTCGCGAACCTTCGAACGGCAATCGCCAGCATAAGTGCGCGCAAGCTCATCCACCTTCTCATTGCCCGCATTGCCGGCGTGGCCCTTGACCCATACGAATTTCACCGATCCAGGACGTTTGGAAATCTCGGCGTCGATCGCGCGAATCAAATCCGCGTTCTTCACTGGCTTCTTCTGCGAGTTCTTCCAGCCGTTCCTCTTCCAGCCATGCACCCACGTAGTGGAACAGTTGATCGCATACTGCGAATCGGTTTCGATCACCAACGGTTCGGAACCGGGATGCGCGCGCAGCGCCTCTAACACCGCGCACAGTTCGCCGATCTGGTTGGTGCCGTTCGTTGCTCCGCCGGCATCGCAATCGCCCTCATGGTGGTGCCCCGGCTTGCCGCCCGTCGCGAGTTCGTGATCGGCCCAACCCCAACCCATCGGACCATTCGGGTTACCCAAAGCGGAACCGTCTGTAGAAACCGTAATCGTCATGCCTCTACCCTACGAAAGCCATGCGACTCGCTCCACGTCTGTTCGCAAAGGGAAAGGGCATCCATGCGGGGTACTAATCGTCCAGACAGAGCATGACCGAAGCCTGGAACACGCCATCACCATAATCGAATGTGGCCGTGCCATGGTGCCGTTCGGCCGTCCCTCGTACGGTTTCGGCGTCCAGACCAGTGCCGCCGTGCGTCGTCGAGACGGGGCCTCCATCGCGTTTTCCAATAGACGACAAAAGGTCCGTCCCATTTTATGGAACGGACCTTTTGCTTGCGTCACGGTCACATATCGACCGCGATTATTGTATGGCGATTAATCCGAATGTCACTCGGCCAGGGCCTTGTCTACGACTTCGGTGGCTTCGGCGAGCACCTTGTCGAGGGCCTCCGGGGATTCGAAGGACTCGGCATACACCTTGTAGATGTTTTCGGTGCCGGATGGGCGTGCCGCGAACCAGTTGTTCTCGGTGGTGACCTTCAGGCCGCCGATCTTGGCGTTGTTGCCCGGAGCCTCGGTGAGTTTGGCGGTGATGTCTTCGCCGGCCAGCGTGGTGGCAGCAACATCGTCGCCGGAAAGCTTGGCGAACTTCTGCTTCTGCTCCAACGTGGTCGGGGTATCGATGCGCTTGTACCAGCTTTCGCCGAAGCGTTCCACCTGCTCCTGATGCAACTGTGCCGGGTTCTTGCCGGTCTTGGCGGTGATTTCCGCAGCCAGCAGATCCGGGATCAGACCGTCCTTGTCGGTGGTCCACACGCGGCCGTCCTTGCGCAGGAAGCTCATGCCGGAGCTCTCTTCGCCGCCGAAGGCGACTTCGCCCTTGAACAGCGGGTCGACGAACCACTTGAAGCCGACCGGAACCTCAACGAGCTTGGCGTCGATGGAAGCGGCCACGCGGTCGATCAGGGAGGAGGAGACCAGCGTCTTGCCGATGCCGGCGCCTTCCGGCCAACCCGGGCGATTGCCGCCGAACAGATACTCCACACACACGGCGATGTAGTGGTTCGGGTTCATGACGCCCCAGTTCGGGCATACGATGCCGTGGCGGTCGGCATCCGGATCAGTGCCGCCGACCAGATCGTACTTGTCCCAAGCACCGTTGTTGAGGGAATCGACCAGACCCTTCATGGCGTACGGGGAGCTCGGATCCATGCGGATCTTGCCGTCGTGGTCGATGGTCATGAAGCTCCAGGTCGGGTCGACCTGCGGGCGCACCACGTCGATGGTCAGGTTGAACTTCTCGTTCATCAGCGGCCAGTAGTTGACGGAAGCGCCGCCGAGCGGGTCGATGCCCAGACGCACGCCGGAGGAACGGATCACGTCGAAGTCGATGACGTTCTCCAGATCTGCGACGTAGTGCTCACGGAAGTCGAAGCGCTCGACCAGATCGGACTTGACGGCCTGTTCGAACGGAACACGCTTGATGTTCTTGAAATCGCCGAGCAGCTCGTTGGCGCGGTCGGCGATGGCGTTGGTGACGTCAGCCGGAGCCGGGCCGCCAGTGACCGGATCGTACTTGAAGCCGCCATCGGTCGGCGGGTTGTGCGACGGGGTCACGACGATGCCGTCGGCCAGGCCTTCGCCGGTGAAACGCTGCGTGCCGTCCGCTGCGCGGTTATGGGTCAGGATGGCCTGAGACACAACCGGGGTCGGAGTGAAGTCGTCTCGGGAGTCGATGCGCACGGTCACGCCGTTGGCGACGAGCACTTCGATGGCGGTCTTCCAAGCCGGCTCGGACAGGGCGTGGGTGTCGCGGCCGATATACAGCGGGCCGGTCACGCCGGCCTTCTTGCGGTATTCGGCGATGGCCTGGGTGATGGCCACGATGTGGGCCTCGTTAAACGAGGTTTTCAGGGACGAGCCACGATGTCCGGAGGTGCCGAAGGAGACACGCTGCTCGGGAACGTTGGGATCGGGGACGACGTCATAGTACTTGCCGATGACCTCGTCGACATTGATCAGATCTGCTGGGGTGGCGGGCATTCCCGCATTGTTTGCAACCATAGCCACTATTCTGCCACGCTTTTGCTGCGAATGTGCGTAATTGTCCCATTATGTGCGATGAATACGTTATCTGTTTATTGCATGTTTGGATATAAATATAAGAATTTTCGCTAGTGATGGATTGTGTTCTCGGTTGATTTGCGCAATGTCAGATGATGGTGTATAGTTCTGTGCTATTCGACTGAAGCAGGGTTGCTAGTCAACATAATGACGCAAGACCTGAGATGTGGCTTAACCATAGTCATATCTCAGGTCTTTTTTGTTGCCCGAAGCAGTGTTGCTTGGATCGAATCGGTTGTAAGGGAAAGAAAGGAAAACAGGATGGCTGGCTCACTTGCATCGCAGATCATCACTGCAATCGGTGGTCCTGAAAACGTTCGCAGCCTGACGCATTGTGCCACTCGACTGCGCTTTGAATTGGTTGACGCATCCAAGGTCGATCAGAACGGTCTCGAGCACATGCAAGGCGTGCTCGGTGCGGTGCCGCAGAGCGGTGACCGTTTCCAGGTCGTCATCGGCGGTGGCGTTGCCACCGTGTACGAAAACATCATGCATCTGCCTGAAATGGCTGGTGTCGGTGGTGCCTCCGCGTCTGGCGATGGTCAAAAGAGCAATGCCGACGTCAAGGCCGAAGCCCGTTCCAAGGCTCGCGGCAAGGTGGCCTGGCTGGACTCCTTCTTCGAGTATCTCGCCGATTCCTTCCGCCCGATTCTGGGCGTGCTGCTCGGCGCTTCCATCATCATCGCGCTGGTTAATCTGCTTATTTCGCTGAACGTTATTCCGAATGACGAGGCCTCCGCAGGCTGGGTGTTCGTGAAGGCCATCTGGAAGGGTGTGTTCTACTTCCTGCCGATCATGGTCGCCTACAACGCGGCCAAGAAGCTTAAGGTCGACCCATGGCTGGGTGGTGCCATCATGGCCATCCTCATGACCCCGCAGTTCACCGGCCTGATGGATGCCAAGACCACCACGTGCGTGGAGAACGCCGCTCTGGGCACCAAGTCTTGCACGGCCAACATATTCGGTCTGCCGATGGCGTTGAGCGACTATTCCGGCAACGTATTCGTGCCGCTGCTCATGGCCGCCGTACTTGCTCTCGTCTACCACGGACTGAAGAGGATCATCCCCGAAAGCGTCCAGCTGGTCTTCGTGCCGTTCTTCTGCATGATCATCGTTGGCGCGCTGACAGCCTTCATCATCGGCCCTATCGGCGTGTGGGTCGGCAACGGCCTCGGCGTCGGCTTGGCCTGGATGAACACCCATGCCCCGTTCATCTTCGCCATCATCATTCCGATGCTGTACCCGTTCCTCGTGCCGCTCGGTTTGCACTGGCCGCTCAACGCCCTGATGCTCATGAACATCCAGACTCTCGGCTACGACTTCATTCAAGGCCCGATGGGCGTGTGGAACTTCGCCTGTTTCGGCACTACCGCTGGCGTGCTCTTCCTTGCTGTGCGTGACAAGGACAAGGCCATGCGCCAGACCGCTCTGGGTGCGCTCGCGGCCGGCCTGCTCGGTGGCGTTTCCGAACCGTCCCTGTACGGCATTCACCTGCGTTACAAGCTCATCTACAAGCGCATGCTGGTGGGCTGCGGTCTCGGTGGCGTCGTCATCGCTATTCTTGGTTGGCTTTTCCCGTCCGTCACCGCCGCCGGCCAGACCGTGCACGGCGTGACCACTACCACCTTCGCATTCACCTCGTTGCTGACCATTCCGGTCTTCAACCAGATGTGGGTGTATGCAGTGTCCATCGCCGTGTCCTTCCTCACCACCTTCCTTCTGATCATCACTTTCGATTACCGCACTCCGGAACAGAAGGCTGAAGTGCTGGCCCGCGCGGCCGCCGATCAGAAAGCCGCTGTCTCGTCTGTCGAAGCCGAGGGAGCCGCTCCAGCTGTTGCCACCGCGACTGCCACTGCTGCCGCCAAGACCGAAGCCCCGGTTGCTGCCACCACCACCGTGGTGAACGCGCCGGTCGCCGGTCATGTGATCTCCTTGGACGAAACTGGCGATCCGGTGTTCGCATCCCGCGCGCTCGGCGAGGGCGTCGGCATCCAGCCGGCCGATAGCGAAGTTGTGGCCCCGGTATCCGGCGTGCTGCAGACCGTCGCCGAAACCGGTCACGCATTCGGCATCAAAACCGATGATGGCGTGGAGGTGCTCGTGCACGTCGGCATCGACACGGTGAAGATGAACGGCGAAGGCTTCGATGTGAAGGTCAAGGCCAACGAACATGTGAACGCGGGGGACACCCTCGTTGTCGTCGACTTTGATAAGGTTAAGGAAGCTGGATACAGCACCACCACGTTGATGACGGTGCTGAACACAGTGGCCTTCGCGTCCGTCGCGCCAAAGACCGGCGTCGATGTCAAGGCCGGTGAGTCGGTGATCGACATTCAGCACTGACCAATCGCATAGTCGGAAGGGGCCGACGTGGACGTTCTTCGCGTATTCAACAATAATGTCGTACTGGCAAAAGACGGCAATAGTGAGGTGATTCTCACCGGTCGAGGCATAGGTTTCCAAGCCAAGCCCGGACAGCATGTTGATGACACGAAGATCGTCCGTCGGTTCATTCCCGCAGATGGCAAGGATCCCGACCATATGGCCCAACAGGTGGCCGGGATCCCACCCGAAATCATTCGTCTCGTTACGGACGCCATGAACCGCGCAGGTCTGAAGGAACAGGCCGACCGGCAGCCTGCATTGGTGCTGGCATTATCCGACCATATTTGCGGTGCGATTCGCCGATCGCAAAACAAGCAGACCATCGAATATCCGCTGGAAGCCGAAGTGCGTTCGCTCTACGCGAGTGAATATGCCAAAGGCAAAGCTCTGGTCGATGCGATGAACACGTATCTGGGCGGCGCCCTGCCGGACTGCGAAGCCGTGGCTTTGGCCCTGCACTTGGTCAATGCGGGCTTCTCCACCGGCGATCTTTCTGCCACATACACCATGACCGGCGTCATCCAACAAATGCTGACGGTCATCGAAGGCTATTACGGCATCAACCTTGACCAGAATAGCGTCAATGTGGCGCGTTTCATCACGCATCTGCGCTATCTTTTCGTGCGCATTCACCAACATGAACAACTTGATGACGAGCCTGAACCAATCGTGGAATCCATCAAAACCTCGTATCCGAAAGCATCGGATTGCGCAAACAAACTCGCGATCATCATCAAAATGCGATTGAATGCAAGTCTTTCGCAAGCGGAAATCGCCTATCTTACCTTGCATGTCGCACGAGTGACTTCTCATGCGGCGGAATCGCATAAGAATGACAATATCAATGCATAACCTGCATAAAATGCATAATCGTCGTAATAAATAATTATTGATAATTACGATTAATAGTTACTGATTTACACTGGTAGTATTGGCTTCGGGTGCTTCCGGCACACGCACGCACAACGACTTACGCTCCACACTGAAACGAATATGCTGCGTTTCGGGAAGCATATCGCCGTCAACCTGCGCCAAAACAGGCTTCTCCAACTTGATTTCCGCGCTGACGCCCTGAATCTGGTCAACCGTGGAATTCGTGGAGAACGGACTCTGCTGTGCCTTGCCGGTGATGGTCTGATGCAGTACATCACCAAACAGATTCGCCCAACCGATCAAACCGCCGGACGTGTCAATAATCTCATAATCGAGGATGCCATCATCGTATACGGCGTCAGGCATGAGTGAAAACACCGGAATCTGTCCGCAATTGCCGGCCATGAACGTGCGGAACGTCAGTCCGTGCGTTGTGTGCGTGCTGCCATCCGCGCTGGTAATGGTCACGTCGCCCTTGTACTTCGGGGCGAACAGGTTCTTCACGCCCGACACGAAATAGGCGAGCCAGCTGATGTTCTTCTTCAACTCAGGATCGGTGTCGTCGATCATCACCGCATCGAAACCGATGCCTGCGATAATGAGGAACGCATGACCATGATCGGCGGTTTCATCATCGAGCAACGTCAAACGGCCGACATCCACCAAACGCGAGCCGTGAGACGTGGCAACGGTCAACGCAGCATCGATATCATCTACGGGAATGCCCATATTGCGGGCAAACAGATTGCCGGTGCCAATAGGGATGATGCCCAGCGCGTGACCGGTTCCCGAAAGCGCGCTCGCCACCGTGCGCACCGTGCCGTCGCCTCCAACCGCGACCACCACATCGGCGCCATGCTCCAACGCCTCCAACGCACAGGCGCGACCATCCTTATCAAGCTGTGTTTCGATATATTCGATCTGCGTAAGATGCTTCGCCTCGCAGAACTCCTGAATATGCTGCTTGCGCTGTTCCGCCTGGGGCTTCGACGGATTGATCACGAACGCATAGTGCACCTGATCGTCGTCTCGTTTGTCGAGCTGCTCGGCAAACCTACGGTGCTTATATGCACGCACCGCGAAAAAGGCGGCCGCGCATACCGCTGCAACCGCAAGAACGACAATCACAATGATAACTGGCATAGGCATGTCACCTATTTTTCACGTAAGACGTGAAAAAAGCGAATCAAGCACGATTTATTCGACGATTCCTGCACGTTGTATACAAAAATGGAAGGTTTGCGGCGAGTGTCGGCTTTCAGCACTAGTCTAGAAAACATGCTTGATATCCAATTCATTCGTGAACATGCTGACGTTGTTAAGGAATCCCAGCGCAAGCGTGGCGAATCGGTCGAACTGGTCGACGAGGTGCTGCGCTCCGACGAGGTTCGTCGTTCCTCTCTGAAGGAATTTGAGGCTGCACGTGCGCAGCAGAAAGAAATCGGCAAGAAGGTCGCCGCGGCTCCGGCCGACGAAAAGGCCAAGCTGATTGCCGAAACCAAGGAACTCTCCCAGAAGGTTTCCGAATACAAGGCCGCAGCGGACGCCGCAGCCGAAGAGTACACCACCGCCATGTGGAAGCTCTCCAACGTGGTTGAGCCGGAAGCTCCGGAAGGCGGCGAAGACGATTACGTGGTGGTCAAGAAGGTTGGCCAGATTCGCGATTTCGCAGCTGAAGGCTTCGAACCGAAGGACCACCTGACCCTCGGTCGTGGCGTTGCCGGCATTGATATGGAACGTGGCGTGAAGGTCGGCGGCTCCCGCTTCTACTTCCTGCGCGGCCAGGTGGCCCGCATGCAGATAGCCATGCTTACTATGGCTGTGGACCAGGCTCAAGAGCATGGCTTTACGCTGGCCATCACCCCGACGCTGGTGCGTCCGGAAGTGATGCGCGGCACCGGCTTCCTCAACTCCCACGCCGACGAAATCTACCGTCTGCGCGAACCTGACGAGCAGTACTTGGTCGGTACCTCCGAAGTGGCGCTCGCAGGTATGCACGAGAACGAGATTCTCGACCTGTCCGACGGTCCGCTGCGCTACTGCGGCTGGAGCTCCTGCTACCGCCGCGAAGCAGGTGCTGCTGGCAAGGATACTTCCGGCATCATCCGCGTGCACCAGTTCGACAAGGTGGAGATGTTCGTCTACACCAAGCAGGAGGACTCCTACAAGGAGCATGAGCACCTGCTGGCCATGGAGCAGGAGATGCTCGGCAAGGTTGAGGTGCCGTACCGCATCATCGATACCGCTGCCGGCGATCTGGGCTCTTCCGCAGCACGTAAGTTCGATTGCGAAGCTTGGGTTCCGACCCAGGGCCGCTACCGCGAGCTGACTTCCACCTCCAACTGCACCGAATACCAGGCCCGTCGCCTGAACATTCGCGAACGTATGGAAGATGGCGGCACCCGCGCCGTTTCCACGCTGAACGGTACGCTGGCCACCACTCGCTGGCTGGTCGCCATTCTCGAGAACCACCAGCAGAAGGACGGCTCCATCGTCATTCCGCAGGCCATGCGTGCCTACATGGGTGGCAAGGAAGTCATTGAGCCGGCCAAGTGGGAAGCCTGATTCCACAACTTCCTTACGCTGTGATATATTGACATCTTGTGTGTTGGCAGTGATGTCGACATACAAAGGGTAGGTGTCTGAGCGGTCTAAAGAGACGGTCTTGAAAACCGTTGAGGTGCAAGCCTCCGCGAGTTCGAATCTCGCCTTACCCGCCTACAAGGCTTACTGAGAGCGTCCTAAGCTCCCAGTAAGCCTTTTTTATTGCTACAATCCGGACAAACTCCGCCCAAGTTCGGCTCAGCACCGTCCAAGTCTCAATTCTTCCAGTTGCTGGAGGTTTTTCCCGCTGGGGAGCCGGTATACGTCCGCTTTCTTCCAGTGACTGGAAAGATTGGGGAGGGATTGTGATGTTGTTCGGTGTACGATCAGGCTGAGCTATGAGAAAGGCTGCTGCGACTATGCGTAAGAATGGGATGCAAATGAAGGACCGGGCGATGGGAGCTATGGCTGGGCTTGCGTTGGGCGATGCGTTGGGAATGCCTACGCAAAGCATGTCAACCGAGCAGATTCGCCAGTATTACGACGGTCCGATTACGAAACTTATGAATGCCGTGCCGCAGCAGCCAATCGCACCGAATATGAAAGCTGGTGCCGTCACTGACGATACAGAACAGGCTTTCGTACTCGCACAGCGACTTATCGACGATAACGGCTGCATTGATAACACCCGATATGCCCACGATCTGCTGCAATGGGAAGCTGCGATGAAGGCCAAGGGGTCGCTTGACCTGCTGGGACCTTCCACCAAAGCAGCGCTGCAAAAACTTACCGAAGGCGTAAGTTTGGAAGAAACCGGCCGATTCGGCACCACCAACGGCGGTGCAATGCGTGCCACGCCGGTGGGCATCGCATTCCGTCCAGGCCAAGCGCTCACCGACGCCGCCTGGCGATCCTGTGTGGTGACGCATAACACGGTGCAGGGCATTGAAGCGACCACTTTGGTGGCTGCGGCGGTGAGCTTTGCTATTGAAGGAGAACGTGACTTTTTGCACCTCGCGGTGGAATTCGTGCAGAAGCTTCCGCAGCGTGGCAATTGGTCGGCAAAGGCTTCGGTGCTTGCGCGCGTGCAATATTTCATGAATTGGGCCGAAACTGATGGATGCAGACTCAATGACGACGAATTCGCTGCTGTGCTGCAACGGGATTGCGGTACCAGCGTGGAGTCAAACGAGTCCGTGGCCGCCGCTTTCGCCATTGCGGCGCGCTTTTTTGACAATCCCACGCATGCTTTGTGTTTCGCGGCTTCTGTCGGTGGTGACACTGACACCATTGCGGCCATTACGGGTGCGATGCTGGGGGCGTGGCATGGTATGCATGGTTTTGACAAAACCATGCTTGATCAGGTGCTTTCGCAACTCGCTGAAGATAATCACCTTGATTTGGTCGGCACTGTTACGTCACTAAGCGCGTTACGTGATGATAGTGCGCTTAATGATGCAAATATCGTTTGATCTGCAGGAGCCGTGGTTGGCGAAACTATGACGAAAGTGCTAAAGACATTGCAATGACTGGGAAAGTTATTTCTCTTGGACAGGTTATTGTCGATCTGACCATGAATGTGGATGCGGTACCGCGTGCGGGTGAAGATGTGTTCGCCGGCAATGTGCAAACGCAGGTTGGTGCCAGCTTCAACACGCTGTATGCCGTTCGCCGCATGGGTGTTAAGGCGTCTCATGCTGGTGTGATTGGTACGGGGCCGTGGGCTTCGCAGATTCTACAAACGTTGGAAAATCAGGGAATTCAGCATATTGGCAAGCGGGATGCCGTGCGTGATTCGGGATTTTGCGTGGCGTTGACCGACGCGAATGCTGAACGAACGTTCATTTCGACGAGAGGTGCGGAAGCATATGGCAGTGTCGATGCGTTCGATTCTGTGAATCCAGAAAAGCAGGATGTCGTGCATATGAGCGGATACACGTTGGTGCATCACACGGCGGACGCACTGCTTGCTTTTATGAAAAGAACGACTGAACATCGCGAGTTTACTGCAGTATTCGATCCTTCTCCGATGATCGCAACAGTTGATGATGACGTTTTCCGTGTGATGCTCGCATATCGTCCGATATGGTCGTGCAATAAACGCGAGGCAACGTTGATTGCGCAACGTTTGGTGGCGCTCGATAATGGCAATTCTTGCGATTGCAAGGTTTCGCAGGATATTGTGCAAGCGATTGAGAACGCGAATGTCGATGAAGAGACGGTTGCGTGGCTGTGCGATCGATTGCGATCTCCTGTAATCGTTCGCGTGGGCGCGGATGGTGCGTGGTTGGCGATTCCCGGTGACGAAGCGCTGCGAATTCCTGGTTTTCCAATGAAAGCGGTGGATACCAATGGCGCCGGTGATTGTCACGCGGGTGTGTTGTGCGCCCTGCTGTGCGAAGGCGTGCCGTTGAAGGATGCTGTACGTTGCGCCAATGCTGCTTCGGCGTTGGCTGTAACGCGATCGGGGCCGGCTACCTGCCCTGATCGAAAGGAGGTTGAGCGGCTCCCGGGAAGGGTGTTCTAAGACTTATGGTATAAATGACTATAAGTGGTTATATCATGTGCGTGATTGCGTTGAAGCGGCGTGCATATAGCCTGTCTGCAGTGTCGTGCGGTAGATTCAAGGAGATTGGATTCGTATGAGCAATGAGAAAGGAACCCTCTCCATTGAGGAGCAGGGCATTGACACCATTTCTGAAGAGGAACGTAAAGGCACGCCAGCCAGCCTGTTCTGGCCTTGGTTTGCTGCCAATGTTTCCATGTTCGCCATGTCGTACGGCGCGTGGGCGCTCGGTTTCGGCATTTCGTTCTGGCAGGCTACCGCCATGACCATTATTGGCGTGGTTGTCTCGTTCCTGCTGGTCGGCATCATTTCTATCGCGGGCAAACGCGGCAACGCGCCCACCATGGTGCTCACCCGCGCCACGTTCGGTGTGGAAGGTGCCAAAGTGCCAGCGGCGCTGAGCTGGATCGCCACATTAGGCTGGGAGATTTCACTGACCACCACCGCTGTGCTGGCATTATCAAGCACCATCGAAAAACTCGGTTGGGGCTCTGGTGCCGCGCCCAAGATTATCTCCACCATTGTGGTGGTCGGCCTTGTAGTGGTCGCAGGTATTTTCGGATACGACCTGATTATGCGCTGCCAGCAGGTCATCACCATCGTGACCGGTGTGATCACTGTCGGTTTCTTTATTCTTGGCTGGGGTCATATCGACTTTTCCGCCATTAACTCGGTTCCGACGGGATCATTGCCAGCCATGCTCGGCTGCTGCTTCTTCGTGATGACCGGCTTTGGCTTGGGCTGGGTAAACATCGCTGCCGATTACTCGCGCTATCTGCCGCGCAAATCCTCCAATGGCGGCATTGTGTTCTGGACCACATTCGGTGCGTCCATTGCCAATGTGTTCCTGATTTTCTACGGTCTGCTGCTCGCGGTTTCCAATGCCGACATGGCTGAAAACGTTGGAAATGATCCGATTGGAGCCATGGCTTCCATTCTGCCGACCTGGTACTTGATTCCGTACACCATCGTGGCCGTGCTCGGTTTGATGTCCGGCTCCATTATGGACAATTATTCCAACGGGCTTGCGCTGCTGTCGTTCGGTGTGAAGTTGCCGCGTACCGTGGCTGCCGCGCTCACCGCCGCTTTGACTGTGCTTGGTGTGGTCTACGTGACTTTCTTCTCCGACACGTTCATTGGCCCGTTCCAAGGCTTTCTGACCACGCTCGGTGTGCCGATGGCCGTATGGGCTGGCATGTTCGTGGCCGATGTGATCATTCGCAAGAAGGATTACAGCACCGCTGATTTGTATGATCCGAAAGGGCGTTACGGTGCGTGGAACGGTAAGTCTTTCGCCATTCTCGTCGTCGGTACCGTGCTTGGTTGGGGATTGGTGGTCAACACTGCCGCCAGCTGGCTGAACTGGCAGGGTTATCTGCTGTTCCTTATCGGTGGCAAAGAAGGTAGTTGGGCTGCCGCCAATCTTGGTGTGATTGTTGCGCTGATTATTGGTCTTGCGGGATCGTTGATGTTCCAGCGCGGCGATATTGCCAAGCAGGAAGCTGATCTGCCGGTTTCGGAAGCATGAGTTGCTTATTGCGATAATACAAGGAAAGGAAAAGTCATGATTGCGGAAGATGAATGGCTGGTAGTTATCGACAGGCAGCGTGTTTTTGCGGAAAGTGAATGGTCCGCATGGGCTTGCCCGGACGGCTCCTATCACACTACTGATGAAGCGTTCGCACGATTGGCTAGGGCGTTCGGCGATCGTGTGGTCTACACGCGATATGTTGCGCCTGAGCCGCCGCAAAACGCTTGGATTGATTATTTCAAGGATTGGCCGCAGTTTTTAGTTGCTCCCGACGATCCGATGTACGATCTCACCGCGGATACCGCGGAATTGGCGCAAGGCCATGCCGTGGTCAGTTGCGACACTTTCGGCAAGTGGGGAAGCGTGCTGAGCGAAGCCATTAAAGGCGCTAAAAAGATCACGGTATGTGGTGTCGCCACCGATTGCTGTGTGCTTACCACTGTGCTCGCCGCGGCTGACAATGGTGTAGCGGTACGCGTTGCTGCTGACGCTTGTGCAGGCAGTTCGCCAGAAAACCATCAGATGGCATTGAACACCATGGCATTGTTCACGCCGCTGGTCACTGTTACTGATACTGACGCTATTCTGAAGTAAAAAATATCGCAAGCAAACCATTTTCTGCGGGGCTTACTGAAGTTTTTCAGTAAGCCCCGTTCATGTATATCGCAGCAAAACGGGTCTTCAAAAGCGTTTGAGAGTCCGGATTCCTCCATTTGCTGGAAGTTTTATCTCGTTGTCGGCCCTGTGAGCGTTCAGATCCTCCCAGTGGGTGGGATGGGGCGAGGCGGGGTGAAAGGGAAGACTGATTGTTATACGATGCGGCGGTCGGCGGCCCATCGGGTGAGTTCGGTGCGGTTTGACAGCTGCAGTTTGCGTAGTACGGAGCTGACGTGCGTTTCCACGGTTTTGATGGAAATAAACAGTTCCGCTGCCACTTCCTTGTACGTGTAGCCGCGCGCGATCAAGCGCATGACTTCCTGCTCACGGTTCGACAAGCGGTCCAGCTCGTCATCGCGGATCGGTCCGCTTGCAGAGCCGCCCATGCCAGCCGGTGAGCCATTTTGGAAGGCAGACAGCACGAATCCCGCCAATTTCGGCGAAAACACGGCATAGCCCTCATATACTTGCTTGATGGAAGAAATCAAATCATCGCCGGAAATCGTCTTTGTCACATAGCCTTGCGCTCCGGCACGAATTACCGATCCGACATCCTGCGGCGAATCAGACACCGACAGTGCCAGAAACACGGTATTAGGGGAGTATGCGCGCGATTTCATGAGAATTTCAGCTCCGCCGCCGCCCTCGCCGCCGGGAACATGCACATCAAGCAGCACCACATTCGGCTTCGTCTGCGCGATCATCGCCACCGATCCCTCGACATCTGACGCCTGCCCGACGATGTCGAAATGCGGCTGCAGCGTTGCGATAACGCCCGCACGGAACATTTCATGATCGTCAACGATGGCGATACGTATCTGCTGTTCCTGCTCGTTCATTGCTGCTCCTCAAAATGGTTGGTAGGTTGATTGCTGAATTGATTGGTACGTTGATTGTTGGATTGACGGTTATGGTGATCGGGAAAATCGGTTTGTTGTGAGTTGCTTTGCGGTTCGTGCGATTGCTGCGCATTCGTGTCTGCGGCTGCGGATGCGGGCATGTCTGCGATTGGCATATGCATGCGCACCTCCGTGCCCCATTGCGGTCTCGATACAATCTCCACTGTACCGCCACGTCGCTTGATTCGTCCGATAATCGATTCACGAATGCCAAGGCGATTCGCGGGAATCGCATTCACGTCAAATCCGTTGCCATGGTCGCGTACGAACACTTCCACAAGTTTGCTGCTTGCTTCGCAGTAGACGGAAATCGGCTCTCCTCCATGCGCTACCGCATTGATAAGCGCCTGTTGCGTGGCGTCAAGCAGCGCATCGGTTTGCGCGCTTGGACGTGCGTCGCCCACCGTCACCACTTCGATTGGCTTGCCATGCGTGTCTTCCACATGTGCGGCGATTTCTTTCAAACCGGCGTTCACGGAACGGTCAGACGTGGTGCGTTCCTGATACAGCCATTCACGCAATTCGCGTTCCTGCGAGCGTGCCAGCGAAAACACCGTCTGCTGATCGTCGGCATGCAACTGAATCAGCGCCAACGTTTGCAGTACGCCATCATGCAGATGTGCGGTCATGTCGGCACGTTCCTCTTCGCGTTCCTTCGATGCGCGTTCCGTACCTAAATCGCGAATCAGCGCCATGATCCATGGCACAATCGCAAGCAATACGCCAATCAGCAGTGCCAAACCGGCGCACAGTATGTGAATCATGGAAAACGCGTCAAAATGTATGCAGGAACTGACGTACAAAGCGTATGCGGCGAAAATAATCGCAATGCCGCCAAGCATCGTCCATAATTGACCTTCTTCGGCGTTGAAACGCAACCAAGAGACGCCGATACCGACCAGACCAAGCAGCAGGGGCACAATCAGAGTGCGTTCGATACCGCCTGCGAACATGACGAAACAGATGGAAAGCAGTATCAGACCAGCTAATGCAAGCAAAGCGGGTTTTGGCGCTTTCTTCAGTGTCTGTTCAAGGTTTTCGCTGGAAGATTGCGTATTACCATGCGTTTCGTCGTTGCGTTCAGTCGTATCTTCAAAAGATGGTGGTTGCGTGTGCTGACCATCTTGCGTAGCTGTAAAAGATTGATATTCCGGGGAAACGGGATATGTCCCGTACGGCATGTTGCCCCGGGAAAGCGGTGCCTGCCATGGTGAACGCTTGCCGGCAATAATGTACGTCTGCTGTATGGGGTCTCCCACGGGAAGTGCCATCCACAGGAAAATGTAAGCGATGAGCCCTGAACCGAACAGACATGTGGTGGCGAGGAAAAACAGGCGCACCCATAGCACGGCAATGCCCAAATGCATGCTGATCGCCTTGCATACGCCGGCTCCCATGCGTCCGTATGGAGGACGCATCAACGGCAGTTTGGCCGGCTGTGTCGGCATCGGACGTCCCTCATGCAGGGCTTGGTCGCAGCAGTAGCGCATATATACGGCGCTCGCCTGGTCGTACTGGCTTTGCGTGTACCACGGTTTTCCTAAGGATTTCATACTTCCATTGTGCCCTGTGAGGGACGCTGTTTCAGGGCATTCATATAGTGTTCAGGGCAGATTCAGGGTGTTCCCCGATATGTGTGGCACGCGCGAGTTGCTGTAATGGAACCATGAGCAATGCAAACAATGATCCGCTGGGCGATCGCGGCAACGCAGGGCCGCAGCCCGCTGCTGGACAACCGTATTATCAGCAGCCTGCGTACGGTTCGCCGCAACCTTCCCGCGGTGGCCGTTTCTTCGCGTGGATTCGTTCCAGCCAGGTCAAGCGTGGACATGACCGTTGGATTGGCGGCGTGTGCGATGGCATAGCACGTCGTCTTGGTTGGAATACCACGTTGGTTCGTGCGCTTGTGGTGGTTGCCACGCTGTTTTTCGGCGCGGGTGCCGCGTTCTATGGTCTGGCGTGGTTTGTGCTGCCGGATGAGCGTGACAATCAGATTCTTGCTGAGGATTTGATTAACGGCAAGTGGGATTGGAATTGCATTGGCGCGTTGCTGTTCTGCATTGTGGCCATCTGTTTGCCGGGTGCGGGATGGCTTGCTTTCGCGTTGGCCGCGTTGGTGCTGTGGCTTCTGCTTAATAGGCAGATTTATGCGCCGAATGTTCGTTCAAATCAGTGTCAGCAGCCTCTGTATGGTCAGCCTCCGTATGGTCAGCCTCCGTATGGTCAGCCCCCATATGGTCAGGCTCCGTACGGTCAGGCTCCGTACGGTCAACCGCAATATGGTCAGCCTCAATATGGAAGTCCTTCGTACAGACAGCCGGTGCATCCTGCATCGCCGTCTTCAGCGCAATCGAATCCTTATACTCAGCCGATGCAGGCGAGCGGCGCATATAACGGGGCAGCCAACACGGCTTCGTCACCGGAATCGCAATCGCCTCAGCCCCAACGCCCTCAGCCTCAACAGCCTCCATATCATGCCTACCAACAGCAGGTCAACGGTCCGGCCGCTTTTGCCACGGCCAATGTTCCTCCAACATTCACCGCTCCGGTAGCCCCGGTAGCGCAGACGCCTACGTCGCCAAGAAGGGGACGTCGTAAACCGGCTGGTCCGCTGCTGGTGTTGGTGATGTCCGGTCTCGCGTTGATCGCATGCGCGCTATGCGTATGGTGCATTATGACGTACGGCATCCAAGGCGGGCAGCGGGGCATCGAATACACGTTGCAGGCATCCGCGGCATGCGTCGGTGGCATCTGCCTAGTGACGGGAATCGTTATTGTCGCGCTCGGATTCGTGGGCAGAAGAACGGGAGGATTGCATCCTCTGACATGGATATCCGTATTCATGTCGTTGGTCATGGTGATGGCTTTGGCGGGTTATTCGCTGTTCAGCCATCGGATTAACACGGGCATTCCCTCATCCTACAAGACGGTCAATGTGTCGGGAATAACCACCATGGGCTCCACCGCCAGTGAAATGAGCGAATACGAGCAGGGCATCGTCGCAAAAGGCAATGATTACGCCACCGACGTGCTGCATATCGACTTAAGCGATTACGCGAAAAACAACGGTCCGCACAAAGTGGATCTTCAGGATGGCACGCAGGGCACAACTTCCTGCCCTACCGGAACGTTGAATGTGGTGGCTTCAAGCGCGCAGGTCGTGGTGACCTTGCCGAACGGTTGCTGGTGGACGTTCGGGTCTGACAGCAATTTCTATACCATCGCCGATTTCGTCGGCAGTCCGGACGGGCTCACGTTGGATTCCGGCGAGGTCGGGTTCTCGATTCTGAGCAACGATTCCACGAAATCGATAGTGAAAAAGCGTGCGCTGGGAACTTACGATTGGAGTTGCGGCTCGTACGGAGACGAATCCGGCATCGAGGATTTCGATGATGAGACCGATACGGAAGATGGTGCGGATACCGGCACCGATTCCACTAGGACCGATTCCCCCTTCAAAGACGGGAATGTGGACAAGGCCTACCGCGAAATCTACGACAATCATCAATATTGGCCGTGCTTCACCGGTGATGACAAGGCTCCGGTCATGCCAACCGGACTGCAGATCAATACTATGGCAACGGTCGGCGGCAGTGTCGCAGTGCAGTATGCGTCCGACAACACATTGGGCAAAGCGGGAAAGGAGTGACCATGAGTGACGACAAAACCCAGGAAATGCCGGTTATGACGGATGCCGGAGATATGCCTACCGAAACGTTGCATACCGTGGATGCGCAGTCCACGTATGACCAGTCGCAGCACAGTGGGCGTGCAACGCAGGATGATAAGCCGCGCGTGGAATCCGTTCCAGCGCAAAGCGTTCCGACCTATACCGCTTCGGCAGCCGGTGCGAATGGCGGGCACAAGAATCGGCAGATTGGAGACGACATCATCAGACCTTCCGGAAGAAGCGGTTCGACCATCGCGCTCGGCGTGTTCACGTGCTTCATGGGGGTGGTGACGTTGCTTTGCGGCATGCATGTGCCAATGAATCTCTGGTGGTGGGCTAGCGATCCGAAACAGTCCTTCGTGTTCCTGCTCGGAGGCATCGGCGTGCTGCTTATCGCCGTCGCCGTGATTTGGGCGATAGTTAGCGCGGTACGTTCAAACCGATCCAAGAATGGAAACGATGTGGACAGCGACGATCCATTCAACGCTCCCCATAGCTCGGATACCACGGCCTTTTCGACTGATTCGGATAAGTCGCCGCTTTCGGAACGATCGTGAGAATCAGCTGAATAACTCCTGATGTCAGCCGCACCAACGAAATCGAGGCTGACATCGCAAACAAATGCGTGGCCACCATGGCATGACCAAATCCAACACTTGCTTTTCCATCTTGACGTTGGATTTTGGTCGTACCATGGTGGTCATTTTTATTGTGATTTATGGGGTTTGCTGCAGTTTTCGGTAATTTTCACGGTGTGTTTTCACTGTGTTTTACTGTGCGGCCTCAGCCTGTGCCAAGTCCTCAAATCCAGCCAAACGAACCGTATTGCGAATCGTCTCTTCGGTGAGATTGCGCTGTTCATGCCGCAAACGTTCCACAAAATCGCGGTACAATGCCACAGTGCGGTCGGAATAGGTGCCCAATTCGCCGCGCAGATACGTTTCGAACGACGTGGTCTCTGGCGTATCTTCGACAGTGGTCAGTACACGCATCGCCTCGCCAAGATGGGGAAAACGCTCACGAAAATCACGCGCCCACGCCACCTGAACTGTTATGATGCCTTCCTGCAAGGCGTTGCGACCCGCGGAAATCCGGGGAATATACGGCGCAATGTTTGCACAATACTCCTGTGGATATGTGGATTGCATCATGCGGCCATACTTTTCCGTCACCAAATTACGTCCAACACGGTCGGCTTCCTGCAAATCCGACCGGTAACTGCGCAGCAATTCCTCCGGCCACGTCATGAACTGACTGGCACGCATCTGATGAAACATCGGCCAATTGCCTTGGCAGGACGCACGGCCGCCCTCATTATTGGTTTGCTGAAACTGATTCCACTCCAGTTTGATAATGGATTCAACAAGATTTGCTGTATCGTGACCGTCTGTTGCATCTGAAATTACGTTGCTATTCATATGCTTCCGATTCTTGCTTTCGTCTGATTGTTGATCTGGATGTGCGATGCCTGCAATGAAGTTATTGCAATCACAAGCTGTGCAGACAACTTGCATCGGACTTGATATGGTCCTCAACATACGGACGTTGCCATTCCACAAACGTTTCGTGAGATTCGGTCAATCCCTCCCGCAGCAATTCATCCACAACATCACTGCAGATGCGTTCAACAGTGGCGATAATGTGCTCTGCTGCAGGCTTCGCGCCCTTGCCGCCCTCACCGAAACCGGCACCGCCGAAACATGCGGCGGAACTCAATCGCAATATGTCTTCCAACTGCTCGCACACGCCGGCAAGCCTTGTTGCCATACGGCGGCTCAGCTTACGCATGGCAGCAAACTGCCATTTGTAATATGGCAGATACCCAACGCTCACCGGCTCATTGATCAGAAACACCAACGAAGCCGTGGCGTTCACGAACTCATGAATGCTCAACATCGCAGCAGCACCATCGCCACGTTGCAGTATGCGCGGCAGATTATATTGCCCCGCCTGAGCCATCATGCCCAAACGGCGAGAAATCAAGGAAAGTCGAACATCTTCCGGCATGAACTTAAACCCCTGCCGAGTCTTGGAAAACACCCCCAACGGATCAGCGAACACCTGACCGTTTGTGGCAGTGGCAAGCGTCGCATCGTCCAAACTCAGCCAAGACGCATAGTCGTTTTGCGCCGGAGCCTCACGAAACAGTGTGATCCGCTCGAAGAAATCACCGATACGAAACACGCCATCGCGGCGGAACTCGCCTTGCGCACGCGGCGTAAGTGGCGATTGAGATGCGGCAAGAGCGTTGGAATCAGCCGAACCATGCCCTGCAAAATGCGGCTTGCCTTGCTCATCAACAGTGAAATCGCGACTCAACGCATCGTAATCAGCCTGCAATTGCTCGCCAATCGCATCATAATCCTCATCGGTAAGCCACAGGCAGAAACGCGGTGCAAAATCATGATCGCGCGAAAACTCATCGTCGAAACCGAAACATTCCGAACCATAACCGACCAGACCTGCGGCAATCCGCCCCTGATATGCCGAATATGCGCCGGCAAGCAACGGTTTGCCGAGATCATTCCAGAATGCGCGAGACAAAGCAAGTCCCGAAATATGGTGAGAAATCGCAGGAATCGAAGATGCGCCGGATTCTGCCATATAGTGCGGTTCACTTGATTGCTGAGATTCGCTTGATTTCGGTGAATGCTGAGATTTCAAGGATTCTTGCGATTCTTGATATTCTTGCGATTCCTGCGTTTCATGAGATGATGGCATGCGCTTATGCAACGCCTGTTTTGCCGCTTCAAGATTGGCTGCAGTCGTGTGATAGTAGTCGGTGTTGCGTCCGTAGCATTCTTCAATCACGCTCAACGCATGTTCATAACCGGAAATTGCATCCTGCAGACGGCCGGCCATATAGCAGGCCTGCGCATAGCCGGCCAGCGCCGAAGCATAATGCGCACTATGTTCCAAATGTCCGGTACGGTAGATTGTCAACGCTTCCTGGGCGTGCTGTATGGCGTCGCTCGCCCAATACCGGCCCATCTGCAGTAGCAGCAACGCAAGATTGGTGTGCGTGGAGGCGACGTCTATGTCAGCGCTCGCATCGGGGGAAGATTGCTCCAACAGGTCCAGCGCCTGTTCCAGCTCGCGCTTCGCCTGATTGAGACGACCGGTTTCGCTGTACAACATGGACATATTGTTGTGCAGCGCGGCCAGGCGTCGGTCGGTGGGGGAGAAGGTGGACGTGGCCGCGTCCAGCGCCTGACGGTACAGCTGTTCGGCCTCCTCGTACCGGCCTGCGGCTCGCATGCTCGTGGCCGCGTTGATCAGCGTCGTAGCCCACGCCTGCGGGTCGATTTCCTGAAGATGCAAATGATCCGCAATGCTTAACGATTCGCGGATAATCGGCAGATTGTCGGTATGTCGACCTTGCGAACGGTAAAACCCCATCGTTTCGTTCAACACCGTCAGCAAACCGGCGTCATCATGACTGTGTTCGGCTTCGGTTCGCGCCTTCTGCAGATACGGTTCAGCCTGTTCAGGAGCCTTATGCGCATCGAAAATCGCATCAAGACCACGCAAAAAACGCTGTACATCAAATGTTGCGCAACCGTCATCGCAATTATTCATATTCAGATTGACATCACTGTCTGCCATCGCAATCCCTTCATCGGTGGCCTCCATCATCTCCCGAACTGCAGACGGCATCGCAGACGGCGAAACAACAAAAGATAGGGAACATGCGATACGACGTAAAAAGAACAACGGGGTATCTCATCATAATTATTTTGATGAGATACCCCGTTAAATAACAGAAATAATCGAAATAACTGACTGTCGAATGTTAGACATGCACTTCGCGCATGCGCTCCGTAGCACCCGTATGCGTTTCGTAACGACGTGAATAGGTGACCAGCATAATCACCGCGATCAAAGCGATCGGAGCACCGGCCAAACCGGTGTAATGGTAGTTCATGGCGGTTGCCGTCAATGCGGCGCCACCAACGATCGAACCGATCGCATTGCCAAAATTGAACGCGATCTGCACGGCCGCGCCTGCAATCAGCTCGCCACCGCCCTCACCGGCCTGCACCATGAGCAGCTGCTGTGGAGACGAGTTGAAGAACAGTGCGAAACCAATCATGAACGTCAACACCGCAGTCGTAACGAGATTGCCGGGAACGAAAAACACCAACAGCAAACCAACCGTGGCGATGGCCTGCGAAAGACCGGCAGTGGCACCCGGCTTCCACAAATCAGTCAAACGGCCGCCAGCAATACCGCCAAGCACCATGCCGAAACCAGCAAGCACCATTAATAGGGGAACCATCGAGGAATCCCATCCACCAACCTTCTGCAGCCACGGCGAAATGTAGCTCCACCAGCAGAAAATACCGGAATTGCCGCAGAACACCGCCATGAGAATAAACCACGGACCAGCGTGAGTGAGGAAACGGAACTGTCCTTTAATGCCAGCGTCCTTGATCGGCGCGACGAACGGCACCCACGTAATCACCAGCACCATCGTCATCAACGCCCAAGCGGCAAGAATCGCAAACGCCAAACGCCACGACAGCATTTCCGAAAGTAATGTGCCCGCAGGAACACCCAACATATTGGCAACCGTCTGACCCGTCACCATCATCGACACGGACTGCGCTTCCTTGCCCTTATCGGCCAAAGTCTTGGCAATCAGCGTGGCCGTACCGAAAAACGCGCCATGTGGCAAGCCCGAAATGAAACGAGCGGTCAACAACATGGGGGAATTGAACGAAACCGCGCTCAACGTATTGCCGACCAGCGCGATGATCATGAACAGAATAATGAGATTCTTCGGCGGTACTTTACGGCCGAACACCAGAATCAGCGTGCCCACGCACACGCCGATCGCATATGCGGAAATATAATGTCCTGCCGCAGGAATGCTAACCTGCATGGCGGCGGCGGTCTGGGGCAAAATGCCCATCATCACGAATTCGGCGGCACCAAGAATAAAGGCGCCGGAAGCCAAAGCCAGAATGCTTCTTTTCACAGTCTCTCCTCCATGAATGTGAAGCGTGTCGGTGTGCGCGATTGTTTACGCGCTTGTGTACTACGTGTTTTTGATTTCTCAGGTGGTTGCGTCTTGCATATGCTGTTTTGTACCGCTGATGCGCTGGGAAATAAAAAAGGCGGAACCGAAGTTCCGCCTTGAGTTGTCGGGCTGGCGGGATTTGAACCCGCGGCCTCTTCGTCCCGAACGAAGCGCGCTACCAAGCTGCGCTACAGCCCGTTTTGCAACAGTTGGAAATATTACACGATTGCTCAGGTAATGCAAATACGGCGTGTCGCGTGTGGTGTAGTGGCTTCTCGGTACACTGTGGGCTTATGAGTGAGACCATCGAATCGCAAGAAAATCAGAATGAAGAGGCTGCCGTTCCCGCTATGACCACAGTGGAACGTGCCGAAATGCTGCTGCAGCAGGATGCGGCTATCTACGCCAAGATCAATGACGGCGCTACCTTGGATGAGGCCGTTGATCCGGGCAATAAGGAATTCGGTCCGCTGGCGCACCCGGAACAGGTGCAGATGCGCGTGGCCAAGCGTGCCATGATGCTTAAGGACGGCATTCAGCCGTACCCGGTGACCCTCGACGTCACCGCAACCATCGAAGAGGTTCGCGCCAAGTATGACGGCAAGCTTGAAGCCGGAGACGAAACCGAAGACGTGGTCGGCATCGCCGGTCGCGTGCTCTTCCTGCGTAACGCCGGTGGCTTGTGCTTCGTGCAGCTTTCCGCTGGCGATGGCACCAAGATTCAGGGCATGATTTCCAAGAAGGAGATTGGTGCCGACTCCTTGAAGCAGTTCAAGCAGCTGGTTGACTTGGGCGATCACCTGTTCATCAAGGGGCGTGTGATTGCCTCCAAGACCGGCGAACTGTCCGTGTTCGCCACCGAATGGGCCATCGCCGCCAAGGCGCTGCAGCCGCTGCCGGCCCTGCACAAGGACTTGAACGAGGATACCCGCACCCGCAAGCCGTACATCGGCATGATCGCCGACGAGAAGATCCGCAACATGGTGCGCAACCGCTCTAAGGCTGTTGCTTCCCTGCGCAAGACCTTCGCCGATCACGACTTCCTCGAGGTCGAGACTCCGATGCTGCAGACCGTGCACGGCGGTGCTGCGGCTCGTCCGTTCACCACGCATATGAACGCGTTCGATCTTGACCTGTACCTGCGCATCGCGCCGGAACTGTTCCTCAAGCGCTGCCTCGTCGGTGGCATCGACCGCGTGTTCGAAATCAACCGTGACTTCCGTAACGAAGGCGTTGACGCCACCCATGCTCCGGAATTTACCATGGTCGAGGCCTATCAGGCTTACGGCAACTACGACACTATCGGTGCGCTCGTCAAGCAGCTCGTGCAAGACACTGCCATGGACGTGTTCGGCACCCACAAGGTGACCCTGCTGGACGGCACTGAATATGATTTCGGCGGCGAATGGAAGACCATCAGCATGTATGATTCCCTCTCCGAAGCTCTTGGCGAGGAAATCGTGCCGAATGGCGGCCCGGACAATCCGGGCACTTCCGTGGAACATCTCGGTGCCATTGCCGACAAGCTCGGTGTGGAACGCGACGATGTGGAGAACCACGGCAAGCTCGTCGAACACCTGTGGGAGCACTTCTACGAAGACAAGCTGTTTGAGCCGACTTTCGTGCGTGACTTCCCGGTCGAAACCTCTCCGCTGGTCAAGGGCCACCGTTCCAAGCCGGGCGTGGTCGAAAAGTGGGATCTGTATGTGCGCGGCTTCGAGCTGGCTACCGGTTACTCCGAATTGAATGATCCGGTTGTGCAGCGTGAACGCTTCGTGGCCCAGGCCAAGGACGCGCTCGCGGGCGACGAAGAAGCCTGCGATATTGATGAGGACTTCCTCGAGGCTCTCGGCGTGGGCATGCCTCCGGCAGGCGGCATGGGCATGGGCATTGACCGACTGCTGATTGCCCTGACCGGCGCCACCATCCGCGAAACCATCACCTTCCCACTAGTGAAGCCACTGAATTAAGGCGAAGCCTTAATTCATATCGGCTTCACGCGAGGCTGAAAAGAGAACAGTCCTGTGGACTGTTCTCCAGCCGGAGCCATCCTTATAAAATTGCCACTGAATTAAGGCAAAGCCTTAATTCAATATCGGCTTCGCGCGAGGCGGAAAAGCTGACGGTCCAGTGGACCGTCAGCCTGTCGGAGCCATCCTCATAAAATTGCCGCATATGGGAATAATGATTTGGATCCGTGGGGCGCGGCTGAAAACGTTGCCGTTGGCGATTGCGCCGGTGTTGATTGGTGCGTCGTTGGCTTGGCACGATGCAGACAAGCGTCGTGTTGCGGTGGCAGCGCTGTGCGGTTTCGTGGCATTGCTGTTGCAGATCGCGGCTAATTTCGCCAACGATTATTCCGATGGCATTCGCGGTACGGATGCGGGGCGTGCGATTGCTGGCGAACAGTTATCGCGCGGCCCTGCTCGTCTCGTGGCTTCCGGTGTGAATCCCAAGAAAGTGCTGGTTGCGGCGGGAATCTGCGCGCTGGCTGCCTGTCTATGTGGGTTGGCTGTTATTGCACTAACCGGATATTGGTGGTTCATTCTGGTCGGCATCGCATGTCTGGCGGCCGGCTGGTTCTATGTCGGCGGTAAACACCCATACGGCTACCACTATTTGGGTGAGGTCTTCGTATTCATTTTCTTCGGATTGGTGGCCACCTGTGGCACTATGTTCGCCTTGTCTGGCGCGATTACGCCTGATGGACTGCTCGGCGGTTCAGCTGCGGGATTGGTTGCGGTTGCTGTGCTGTGCGTCAACAATCTGCGCGACATCGAATCTGACAGCAATCATGGCAAACATACGTGGATGACCGCAATGGGACGGCAAAACGGCACTGTCTTCACTATTGCAATCCTGATTATTTCAGCATTGATTGCGTTGCACCATCTGTTGCAATCGTCGATATATGCAGCAAACAGCATTCCACTAATCGCACTAATCGCAATTATTGCAATACTGTGTGCGGCGCAAATTGCCGCATCATACGCAATCGCAAGAAAAACCTACCGTAGAGCATTGCCGCTATGTTCGCTCGATTCGTTGACTGTCGCAGCGATTTTCGTGCTATCGACGATGCTTACATAACGTTTGACTGACAGTAGATTGCAACGGAATGAAAATTGTTGCATAAACGTAACTCGAATAATCGAGAAAACACTCGTTTTTGGGTGTGCGAAGCGGTAGACTGGCAAACATGACTTACAAACTAGTACTGCTCCGTCATGGACAGAGCGCATGGAATAAAACCAATCAGTTCACCGGCTGGGTCGACGTCCCGCTGACCGAGCAGGGTGTCGAGGAAGCCAAGAATGGCGGTCGCCTGCTCAAGGAGAAGAACGTCCTTCCGGACATCGTCTTCACCTCGATGCTGCGTCGTGCCATCAATACCGCCAACGTGGCGCTGGATGAGGCCGATCGCCTGTGGATTCCGGTCCAGCGCAGCTGGCGTCTGAACGAGCGTCACTACGGTGCTCTGCAGGGCAAGAACAAGACCGAGATCCGTCAGGAGTACGGTGACGAGAAGTTCATGCTGTGGCGCCGTTCCTACGCCACTCCGCCGCCGGAGATCGATCCGAACGACGAGTATGCGCAGAACAACGATCCGCGCTACACCGGCGATCCGGTTCCGGAAGCCGAATGCCTTGCCGACGTGGTCAAGCGCGTTGAGCCGTACTTCAAGTCCGACATCGAGCCGGAACTGAAGGCTGGTAAGACCGTTCTGATCGCCGCTCACGGCAACTCCCTGCGCGCCATTGTGAAGATGCTCGACAACCTCTCCGAAGAGGAGATCGCCAAGGTCAACATCCCGACCGCAATGCCGCTGCTGTACGAGCTGGACGAGAACTTCAAGCCGATCAAGCCGCGTGGTGAGTACCTGGATCCGGAGGCCGCCGCCGCCGGTGCCGCCGCCGTCGCCGCCCAGGGCCAGAAGTGAGTTTGTTGCGATTGATACGCAGGTAATCGCGTTCAATCGCGCGGAACGTATATGAAAAGGTGGAAATCCACAGTATGTGGGTTTCCACCTTTTTGCGTCCGGTGCCTTTGTTGGGTTATTGTGTCCGTCTGCCGGATGAAATACGGAACATGGGGCGTGCGGCATACGGACGTCAATCGCAATCGGCTCAGATCACACCGTATTCTTTAAGTAACATCGGAATATCGGTGGAATCGAGTTTCTTCAGAACCTGTTTCAACACGGTCTTTTCAATGGGGTTGAGCTTCATGTCGGTAATTGGCTTGCCGTCACGCAGCATCACCGTGGCGTTGAGCAGGTTGCGTACGTCGTAGACCGAGCCCCACACTTCCGGCACGCCACGGTCCACATCGCACAAGGTATACACAGCCTCCATGCCGGTGCGCATCGAATACTCAGTGGTGAAGATCGTGTCGCGCGGGGTTTCGGCGAACTGACCGAGAAAAGCGAAGTTCACCGCGCCATCCGGTACCACATCGGGACGGTCTCCGGCGGAACGAGGCATGAAGAACGCGTCGATGTACGGCATCATCACCGGAACCGTGTTCGCGTGGTTTTTGGCCAGATCCGCGATCTTTTCGACCGGTACGCCCATATGGTAGAGCCATTCCTCGCAGATCTCCTCGCCGGTGCATTCCTGCATCGGCTTCTTCACATAGTTGCCGGGCTTGTCGGGGAACAGGCCGTACACCCACACGCACAGCTGGTCTTTCGGCTGGTCTCGGAACTGCTGCTGGCGGTTCAAAGTCCAGCTCAGCAGCCAGTTGGAATCCTCCACGGTGACGATGCCGCCTGTCACCACGCGGCCTGAGAACGGGTCACGCTTGCAGATTTTCTGAATATATGGCGGAATTTCCATGTCAAGCGTGGTTACGGTGGCGCTCATCCACTTCGAATGCTCCGGATCGCCGCAGAATACGTCCGGGTGGCCGAAACTCGGGTCTTGCTTGGCGATGCGACGCCACATATCCCAACCGCCGCCGGGCTTAATTTCCGGAGTCCACGCGGCCGGCTCGGTCTGCGAGCCCATCGACGAGTTCTCCACGCAGCCGCCGTTGGTAATGAACACTAGATCGCTCTCGCCCAAGTCAATGCTTCGCGCGGTGCCATCCGCTTCAGTCAAATCGATGCGCGTGGCCATTTTCTTGGTTGGCGAGCTATACGGATTACGTACGAACACACCGGATTCAGCCTGCTTCTTCAAAATCGTGTCTTGACCGGTGCCTGTATGCTGCCGAACTGGACCCATGCCACCGCCGATCTTGAAATCGACGTTCTCCACCTTCACGTTGTAGTGGAACTGCACGCCGAATCCTTCCAAATACTTGATCATCGGCAGAATCATCGACTCATACTGGTTGTAACGGGTAAAACGCAACGCACTGAAGTCCGGCAATCCGCCAATATGATGAATATATCGACGGATATACAGCTTCATTTCCAACGCACTATGCCAATTTTCAAAAGCGAACATAGTGCGCCAGTACATCCAGAAATTCGAATTGAAAACCTCATCGTCAAAATAATCAGAAATTTTCTTGCCGTACAGTTCCTCATTCGGAGTGAAGAACAATTTCATGATCTCCATCGAGGCTTTGTCCGACAGATTGAATTTGCCGTTCGTGCCTGCGTCAACACCGCGCGCTTTTGTGGAGCGGCAGAGTGAGAAGTTGGGATCTTCCTTGTTCAGCCAGTAATACTCGTCAAGTACGGAAACGCCTTCCGTTTCGATGGATGGAATGGAGCGAAACATATCCCACATCACTTCGAAATGGTTGTCCATTTCACGGCCGCCGCGCATCACATAGCCGACACCGGGAATATTCGCGCCGTCGCAGGCTCCTCCCGGAACCGCGTCCTTTTCGAATACGTGAATGTGGCTGCCCGGCATTTGCGCGTCTCGCACCAGGTAGCAGGCCGCGGTGAGTGCGGCCAAACCAGTGCCGATGATGTACGCGTTCTTGTCGTCCACGCCTTCGGGCTTCTTCGGTCGGGCGAATGCTTCGTAATTGCCGTTGGAATAATACATGACTGCCTCCTTTGGATGTCACTGCACATATTGTGCCGCGATATTACGTAAAAGTATATGGGCAAAAAATAGACATGTTGTTTAATTTTTCTTACGGCTTGACGGAAGTGAAATAATGCGGGAGATAGTGCTTGACGATTCGTGCTGAACAATTGCATAAACAAAACAAGAAGGCGGCTTCTGTGGGGAACGGAAGCCGCCTTCTCAAAAAGGAAGATGGAAAAGAAGATCGCGAGAAAAAATCAGGCGATGTCGGTGTCTTCGTCGCGGGCCGGCTCCTTGGACGGGTCGAAACCGGAGACGATGTACACCACGCGGCGAGCCGCGGACACGGCGTGATCGCCAAGACGTTCCATGAAGCGGCCGATAAGCACCACGTCGATGAGCTGCTGGTTGGTGCCGGCCCAATTCTCGGACTGAGCCAGTTCGAAGGTCTTCTTGTGCAGTTCGTCGAGCTTGTCGTCGTTGATGATGATTTGCTCAGCGGTCTTGGTGTCGCGGTCAGACAGCATGGCCACGGTCTGGTCGGCGACGTCGTTCAGGAACGCCTGCATTTCGGTGAACAGCGGCTGGGCTTCGGCCGGCAGCGGGGAAGCCGGGTAGGTGCGGCGGGCGGCTTCGGCGATGTGACGAGCCAGATCGCCCATACGTTCGAAAGTGGTGGCCAAACGCATGGTGGAAACAACCACGCGAAGATCGGTGGCAACCGGGTTCTGCTTGGCCAGCAGCTTCACGCACTGGTCGACAACGCTGGCTTCGAGGGCATCGATCTCGATGTCGCCATCGATAACGGCCTGGGCGGCTTCAAGATTCTGGTTCAGCAGCGCGTCGCCGGCACCGTTGATCGCCCTGCGAACGCCTTTGACCATGTGGTCGAGATCATCGGCAACGGCCTTGAGCTCTTCGTTGAAAATAACGCGCATGTGACTTGCCTTTCAATGCTTCACAATTTCAGGTCTGGTAATACCTTTCATAAGTTTATTAGAGAAACGCCATATTCATAACCAGCGTTCGTGTTGTTCCGTGAAAGTTCACCGGCGCGTTCACCTTACGTTCATGAACGGGCTGTGGTGTCGTGGAACATAGAGCTGTAGGAGTATGCGAGAATGAAATCATGGTTGAATCTTTGGGCTCGTGGTGGCGTTCATTGACGCACCGCAATGACGATGATGAGCATGATGCCGATGATGACACATTGGATGATGCCACCAATGCATTGCTTTCCATGCTTCCGTTGGCTTCCATTGTGGTCGATGAGCATGATGAGGTGATTCGTGCGCATCCTTCCGCATATTCGCTTGGTGTGGTGCGAGACGACGTCATCATCGAAGACAGTGTGCTTCAGGCGGTACGCGAAGTGCGCTCCTTCGGTGGCAAAAAGCAGTTCGATCTGACCACCACCACCGCGTATGTTGCGCAACATACGCCGAAAGCAGGCAAGCTTTCCACTCGCCAAGCCGCGAAACAGGCGCTGATTGGGCAACAGCCAGCCAGTAAGCCCACGGCAACCGTGTCAAGGCCAAACTGGTTGAAGGTCATCGTCGGTAAACTCAGTGACAATCTGGTGGTGGTGCTGATCAGCGACGTCAGCGAAAGCGTACGATTCTCGCAGGTACGTGACTCCTTCATCACCAATGTGTCCGAACAGCTTCTCAAGCCCACACAATCGCTGGAACAATTGGCGGATATCGTGGAACAAGGTGGAACAAGCCAGCAGGATGTTGAGCGCAACGCCATGCAGCTGCGTCAGTCCTGCTCCCGTTTGGAGCATATGATTTCTGACCTGCTGCTGCTTATCAAGGCGCAGAAGCCGATCCTGCCGACCACAGACAATCGCATCAATGTGATGGATCCGGTGCGGGTTGTGGTCAACTCCCATCGTGAGGTGGCGGCGCAACGCAATATCACCATCGATATGAAGGGTGATGAAAGCCTGGAAATCAATGGCGAGGCCGAACAGATTCAGGCGGCGCTTGCCAAACTGGTTGAAAACGCCATCACCTATTCAAAGGACGGTTCGACGATCAATGTTGTGGCCAAAGCCAATGAGGAGGGCACGGAGGCGGTAATCAGCGTGCTTGATCGTGGCGCTGGCATTGCCATTGGCGAGCAAAGCCGTATTTTCGAGCGATTCTATCGTGGCGATAATCAGAATGATCATTCCGGCGATGGTATTGGTTTGGGACTTGCGATTGTCAAGCATGTTGCGTTGACACATCATGGTTCCGCTTCAGTGTGGAGCAGTCCGGGGCAGGGAAGCACGTTCGCGCTGGTATTGCCATTGGCTGGGGAATAATACAGGGAGATAGCATGGATGCCCGTCTTGCTTTCAATAAGGCAAGGCGGGCATCCATGCTTTTTCTATGAAAAATTTTTCAGGGGTGTGTTGACGGTTATTCGCCGAGACGTCGGTAGTCCCAACGGTCGAAATGCTCCCAAACCAGCATAAGTACGCCAATGACCGTGCCGGCCTCGCATACGGTCTGTGCACGCTCGGCGTTGATGCCGAATGCCAGCAATACGATGCAGACGATCAGCGCGATGGCCCAAAGCGCGGTGCCGAACGTGAACACCTTGCGTAAATCCACGCGCACTGGTTTGGGGGAGGGCTTCCTCGCGCTGGGGTCAATGATCGGAGCAATCTTCATATCGTCATACCCTACCTTGCGTCACAGATGTTCCACCACATAGTCGATGCAGCGGGTGAGCGCGTCGACGTCGCTTGGATCCACCGATGGGAACACGCCGATGCGCAGTTGGTTGCGTCCCAGCTTGCGGTATCCGTTGGTGTCCACAATGCCGTTTTCGCGCAGTGCGGCGACCACTTGGGTGGCGCTGATGCGTTCGTCAAGGTCGATAGTGACCACGGCGTTGGAACGAGCGTTCTTGTCGGCGACGAACGGGGAAGCGTAATCGGACTTTTCCGCCCACTGATACAGCAGGGACGCCGACCTTGCGCAACGTGCCGAAGCCCAGGCGAGGCCACCGTTGTCGTTGAGCCAGCGCACCTGATTTTCCAACATAATCAGCGTAGCTACGGCTGGAGTGTTGAGCGTCTGATCCTTGCGTGAATTCTCGATGGCCGAGGTGAGCGATAGGAACGGGGGAATCCAGCGGCGTGCGCCCGGAAGGTCCACGCTTTTGGCGATGCCGTATGCGCGTTCGACCGCGGCGGGGGAGAGTACGGCAATCCACAGGCCGCCGTCGGAACCGAAGGCCTTCTGCGGGGAGAAATAATAGGCGTCGGTCTGGCTGATATCGACCGGCAGCGCTCCGGCACCGCTGGTGGCGTCGATCAGCGTGAGAGCGCCCTGTTCCTTGGTGCCTGCGATGCGTTTGATCGGTGCGGCAACGCCGGTGGAAGTCTCATTATGGGCCCAGCAGTAGGTGTCCACGTATTCCGTGAGCTCCGGCAGACGGTAGGTTCCCGGCTCTCCTGCGAAAATCTCCGGCTCCTCGAGGAACGGTGCGGATTGCGCTGACTTGGCGAACTTCGAGCTGAATGAGCCGTACGTGCCGAATGCGGCCTTGCGGGTGATCAGCGAGGCGCAGGCGATATCCCAGAACGCGCTGGCTCCACCGTTGCCTAGCACCACTTCGTAGCCGTCGGGGGTCTGGAAGAATTCGGACAGTCCTTCGCGGATTGAGCCGACCACCTGCTTGATGGGGGTCTGTCGATGGGAGGTTCCCAGGAGATTACGGGCTCCCTTATCAAGCGCTTGGATTTGCTCCGGGCGGATTTTGGTCGGGCCAGAGCCGAAGCGTCCGTCTTCCGGAAGCATGTTGGAAGGAATGGTCACAGTGTTCGTCATGACAACCTAGGGTAGTCAGACGGTCGGATTGTGCGTGGTGATGACCGCTTTTCGGAACCATGATGTGGCGATGATGACTGCGATATCCCGGTGTCGGTGTAGCCTGAGCTTCCGTGACGGTTCTGTAACCACACGGTCATAAGCCTGCTGTGGTTGAAGTAATCCGCAAGGAGTGTTGATATATGAGGCATGCGGCGCATAAAGCTGCCAAGGTTTCGAATGAGCGTTTCAGCGTTGCTAAGGCGTTGTTCACCTCGAGCCGCGGTTCCCACACCGCCAAGGCCGTTCGTATGGTCCAGTTGGCAAATGGTGAGGGTGCCGTTGTGGGTCTTGAGCCTGCGGTTGCCGAAAAGCTGAATGAGGTGGCTCCGATGAGCCGCCGCGCCATGCGTGAGGCTGCTCGTGTAGCCGGTCGTCGCTCCGCATTCATGGCTTCCGCATCGCTGGCTGCGTTGGTTGGCACCGCGGCCACTGCCATGGCGGTCGGCCAGCAGAATGCGTCTGAAATGACTTTTGCCGACAATGCCACCACTACTACGCAGATGAAGCGCGTCTCCGACAATGCGGCATCCCGTTCCGAGTCCCGTAGCGGTCTTGACGCTCTGGCCTCCACCAGCAACAGTGGTGATTGGCAGCTTGGCGAAACCAGTTCCTCCATGGACACGAATCTTCTGTCAAAGTCCATTGCCGACAATCCCAATGTCGCTGCTCTCATGGATCAGGACGCCGGTCTTCTTCCTTCGGGCTTCGATCCGAACCACGGCACCGGTGATACCGGCAATGACTACCCATACGGTCAGTGCACATGGTGGGCGTATACCCGTCGTGCACAGCTTGGCCTGCCTGCTGGAAGCCATTTTGGCAATGCGCGGAGTTGGGGTGATTCTGCTCGCGCTCTCGGCTATTGGGTTGATAACACGGCACGCCACGTTGGCGATATCGTGGTATTCGCTCCAGGTCAACAGGGTGCGGACGGCTATTACGGGCATGTCGCGATTGTCGAAGAAGTGAATGCCGACGGTTCGATTAAGATTTCGGAATCCAACGTCAAGGGTCTTGGCGTGATTTCCGATCGTACGTTCACTGCGCAGGAAGCTTCGCAGTTGACATATATTCATTACTGATTTCTCTGGTTTCGTTAATTTGCGCTTGCCGTCCTGTTTTTGGGCATAGCGTGATTGTGTCGGCGTGTCGCATGATATGACACTGTTCTGGTTGTCTTGCTGTTCTGTTGCAGGGGAACGTTTATGGTAGCTTCGGACACGATGAATATTGCTAAACGTTTCACGAGTATCTTCGCCGTTCTTGCTGTGTCTGCTTCGTTGGGTGCGGCGGTTCCAGCCGCAAGCGCAGGCAGTGCTATGGCTGATACCACGGTAACCGCTACACGTTCTTTCCCGAAGACCACCGCGGCCAAGCGTGATTTTCTCGCCGAGCACACATCCACGGATGTTGAGTCCAACGCCGATTGGGGTGGCATCGAAAGTTTGGATGTTCCCCAGACCGAGTCTCAGGCAGAAAAGGATCGAAAGGCTCAGGAGCAGGCTGAGGCTGAAGCTCAAGCACAGGCGGCTCAGGCTCAGACACAGACGCAGGCTGAAGCTCAGACTGCCAGCCGTTCTTCCGAACGTGCCGACATCAGCAGCGTTCCTACGGCTCCTGCGAGTGCCACTGGTCAGGCATTGGCCGACTATGCTCTGCAGTTCCAAGGCTATCCGTATGTGTCTGGAGGCAATACTCCGTCCGGCTGGGATTGCTCTGGTTTCGTGCAGTGGGTGTTCGCCCAGTTCGGTGTAAGCCTGCCGCATTTTTCTGGTGCCCAGATGAGCGTTGGAACGGCTGTAGGAAGCATTGCCGAAGCAGCTCCAGGGGATATCATCGTCAATACTCAGCATGCCGCGATCTATATTGGCAACGGCATGGTGATCAACGCGCTGAATCCGGCTCAGGGAACGCAGGTTACTTCGCTGGCCGTGTTCTCAGGTGGCTATGCGATTCGTCGTGTGCTCTGAGCGAACATACGGTTTGACTTTTTAAGGCGTATCCTTTCGGGGATGCGCCTTTTTGTATGGAAAAGATCGAGTCGTTGCTGACAAAACCGCATGTCGCGCGGTATGGTGGAGCTTAGAGGCAATGCATGGTGGCGTTGCCGAGGTGATTCAAGGAGGTCGTCCCATGATTAATGACAAGGCAATCCTCGTTGGTGTTGATGGATCCCACGCCAGCTACAAGGCTACGTGGTGGGCTGCGAATTATGCGAAGCATGCGGGATTGACGTTGCAAATTGTATGTGCGTACTCGTTGCCGAGCTATGCCGCTGTCTCCTTTGACGCGACGTACACCGCCATGGGAGATGACAATGCGGCCCACAGCGACGCTCAGGAGATTCTGTCGAAGGCCAAGGCCATCGCCGATGAGCAGGGCGTTGAGGCGACGACCCTCATCGTCACGGGCGATCCGGCGTCCGTGTTCGTGGAACTGTCTCGAAACTACAATCTCATCGTCATCGGCAATCGTGGCAAGGGCGGCTTGGCGGAACGTCTGCTGGGTACCACCAGCTCCAGTCTGCCGGCATATGCGTACTGCCCGATCGTGGTGGTGCCGTACACCGATGATGATGGCAATCTGATGCATTTGAACAACACCATCACCAAGGTGGCCGTCGGCTCCGACGAATCCAAGTGGGGTTTGAAGGCCCTTGAGATCGCGGCTGATTTCGCCGCCGCATGGGATGCCGAGCTTGACGTCATCTCCGCGGTGCCGAATATGAAGGGTTCCGACGATGAAGGCGTGATGGCTTCGTTCAAGGATGATCTTGAAGTGCGTATCAAGCCGCTTGAGGAAGCCCATCCGGATTTGAAGATCAACAAGCAGATCGTGCCTGGCCCGGCGGTTGGCGCGCTGACCAAGGCCAGCTATGATCACGATGTCGTCGTGGTCGGTTCCCGTGGTCGTGGCGGCTTCACTGGTCTGCTGCTCGGCTCCACCAGCCAGGGCTTGCTGCAGCACGCGGTCGGACCGGTGTATGTGGTGCCTCGCAAGTATGTCGAGGCTGCGGAAACCCGTCTTGACACGGTTCCGAGTTCGCCGGCCGAGGTCAAGCCGAAGGCACTCGACGATATCAAGGGTGTCGAAGAGGTGCCGGTCGCCAAGGCCGAGCCGGAAGTGGTCGAAGCCATCGAAACCAAGATCGACCCGGAACGTCAGTAAAATCAATAAATATATATGAAAATGGCGATTGCAGCGCTGTGAAAAGCGTCGCAATCGCCATTTATTTTTAAAAAATCTTTTACAAAGAAAACGTCAGTGCTTGATGGTGACGTTCATACGGACCGGAGTTTTCTCCACGTACGTATGCTTCACCGTGCAGCCCTTGTCAATATGACGGGTGACACGTTCCTTGAATTTCTCGGCATCCTCGTCGCTCAAGCCGGCGTCGGACGCGTCGATGACCACCTGCTCGTCGAAACCGATATAAGCGTCGTTGTCGGCGTCATAGGTGCCATCCACAACGATTTTCGCACCCTTGCCCTCGCCCAAGGTATGTTCGACGGCGAACTGGCTCGACAGTGCGGCACAGCCGGCCAAAGCGATTTTCATCAGGTCGCCAGGCGTGAACTGGCCGCGGCCTTTGCCGAACTTGATATGCGCGCCATCCTCACTGAACGCATCCCAAGAACCGTCTTTGTTACGCTCGACCCACAGTCTCTTGCCCATGGTGAACTCCTCATCGTCTTGCCGGGAGCGCCATTCGCTCCTCGCTTACATACCTAATGTAATCCATCGATGTCCATTCACCGTGAAGTATTCCGAAAGCGCAAGAAACATCAACGCGCGGACGGTATATGCTTGACCTGCGATTCTGTGCTGTTATGCTTGCAAGCATGGCTTTGACACCTGAACAACTTGCAGATATTCGTACTCGCATTCCGGCACGCCCGGAAACCGGCATTCCCATGCCATATGAGGATTTGGTGCGTCGTATCCTGACGGAGGGCACGTTGAAGTCCGATCGTACGGGCACGGGCACCATCAGTCTGTTCGGCCAGCAGATGCGATTCGACCTGAGCGAGTATTTTCCGCTGCTCACTACGAAAACGGTGTTTTTCAAGGGACTTGCCTATGAGTTGCTGTGGTTCCTGAAGGGTTCCACGAATGTGCGTTGGCTGCAGGAACACAATGTGCATATTTGGGATGAATGGGCCGATGAGAACGGCGATTTGGGCCCCGTGTATGGTGCGCAGTGGCGCAGCTGGCCGGCGCCTACGCCTGATGATCCAAATCGCACCATCGATCAGATTAGCAATGTGCTCGATCTGGTCAAGAACCATCCGGATTCCCGCCGTATGGTCGTGTCTGCCTGGAATCCAGCCGAAGTGGAGAATATGGCGTTGCCGCCATGCCACGCGCTGTTCCAGTTCTACGTAGCGGATGGCAAGCTTTCATGTCAGCTGTACCAGCGTTCCTGCGACATGTTCCTCGGCGTGCCGTTCAATATTGCGTCCTATTCGTTGCTGACGCTGATGATTGCTCAGCAGGCCGGACTGCAGCCGGGGGAGTTCGTGTGGACGGGTGGCGACTGCCATGTGTACGACAATCACATCGATCAGGTTCTGGAGCAATTGAGCCGCGATCCATATCCGTATCCGCATATCCGCATTAACAAAGCCGCTTCTCTGTTCGATTACGATTACAGTGATTTTGAAATCGTCGACTACCGGCACCATCCAACCATCAAGGCGCCGGTGGCGGTCTGAGAGTCGTCGCCAGACGTTAGACTACTGACCCTAGTTCGACTTCAAGGAGTGAGTGAAATGGAGCATGACAGTAGCCGCAGTGGCTATCACGAACCCGAGCCCGGACATGCCGGGCTTGAGGACGAGGAGGATTGGGGTGATGATTTCCCCAAGACGTTCTCGGTGAATCTGATTTGGGCGCAGGCTTGTGACAAGGAAGGTCATGACGGCGCCATCGGATTTAAGGGTGGTATGCCGTGGCATCTGCCCGAAGACATGAAGCGTTTCAAGGAGCTTACCGTCTCGCATCCGGTCATCATGGGGCGTAAGACGTGGGAATCCCTGAGCCTGAAGTATCGTCCGTTGCCAAATCGCGACAATATCGTGGTCTCGCATGATTCGTCTTATACGGCGCCTGGAGCGACCGTGGTCGACAGTTTGGACGATGCGCTTGATCTGGCCCGTCAGGAAGCCATTCCGGATGATGGTCTCGATCGCAGTGAAATCTGGATCATCGGTGGCGGTCAGCTGTTCCACGAGGCGATGCCGTTTGCGGACAAGGCGTACGTGACGCAAATCAGCATGCACGTTGATGCCGACACCTATGCGCCTGACATCAAAGGACTGGTGGAGTCTGGGGCGTGGAAGGTGGCCGAGGAAGGCGTATGGCAGGGCACAAGAAAAGGTTCCGACGATATTGCTGGATTCCGTTTCATAACCTTTGAAAGAAATCACGAGGAGTGAACCCATGTATACCGTGATGACCGTGTGCACCGGCAACATCTGCCGCTCTCCCATGGCCGAGATCATTCTGCGCACCGAATTCGAGCGTCGTGGACTCGCCGACAAGGTCAATGTCGAATCCAGCGGCGTCAGCGATGAAGAATACGGCAATCCTATCGATCGTCGCGCCGTCAAGGTGTTGCGTGAGCGTGGATATGAGCTTCCGGCGCACCATTTCGCGCACCGCATCACTCATGATGAGATCGAGCGTACCGACCTGTTCCTGCCGATGACCGCTTCCCACATGCGTGCGTTGTTGCGTCAGCTTCCGCAGGCCAAGCGTGAGAACGTGCATATGTACCGTAGTTTCGATCCGAACCTCACCAAGCCTGCTACAGGGTACGAAAGTGAGATTGACCTGGTCGATCCATGGTATGGTGGCGCCCATGAATTCGAAGTGGCGATCGATCAGATTGAGGAAGTGGCTCCGTTCATCGTCGATTGGGTCGAACAGCAGCTCTGAACCTATGTTGAATGTGCCATTCGAGGCGATTGAAAAAGCTCGGTTCGTTTGAACCGGGCTTTTTGTATGAGAGATATGCTTGCGTGGCGACCGTAATACGACAATTGCAAAAAGATATTTGAAAAGATTTAAAAAAGAAATAAAAAAGCGACCCCGGCCGGACTTGAACCGGTGACCTCCGCCGTGACAGGGCGGCGCTCTAACCAACTGAGCTACGGGGCCGTTGCTTCAGTCTTGCGACTGACAACAGATGTATATATTACGGCAAAGTCGCCATTGTGCAAATCACGGCGTGTCATCGGCGAATATTTGCATGGATTGGCGAAGGAAAAAATTGTGGAATCGGAAATAGCGGGAAAACAAAACAACGGCCGGTCGTATATGAGGGGAAAACTTCTCATATACGACCGGCCGTTACGTTTGCGGTGCCGTGTTGTCGCTCACGGCACTACGTTTTGTTGAAATCAGTCGGCCTGCTTCCAGGTTTCGACGTCGATGTGGTGTTCCGGATTGGCCTGCCATGCTGCCCAGGCGGACTTCACGATGTCTTCCACGTTGTACTGTGCGTGCCAACCCATCTCTTCGTTGATGCGCTTCGGGGAACCGATCAGGTGCGGCGGATCGCCCGCGCGACGGCCCATGACGGCCTCCTTGAACGGCAGACCGGTAACCTTCTTGACCTCATCGACGATCTGGCGCACGGAGGTGCCTTCGCCGGTGCCGACATTGAAGGCGTCGTACTTGCGCTCGTCGCGGTCCAGATACTTCAGGGCGGCGATGTGGGCGTCGGCCAGATCGGAGACGTGGATGTAGTCGCGCACGCAGGTGCCGTCCGGAGTCGGGTAGTCGTCGCCGAAGATCGCCGGAGCCTTGCCTTTCTTCAGGCGGTCGAACAGCATCGGAATGAGGTTCAGGATTGCCGGATCCTCGAGCTCGACCGGACCGCAGCCGGCCACGTTGAAGTAGCGCAGACCGCAGAAGCGAATGCCGTACGGCTCTTCGCAGGCGCGAGCCATCCACTCGCCGAACAGCTTGGTCTGGCCGTACGGGTTAATCGGCAGCATCGGAACGACGTCTTCCGGCACCACGTCGACCGGCGGAACGCCGTAGGTGGCTGCGGAAGAGGAGAAGACGAGCTTCTTGGCGCCGGAGTCGCGCATGCCGATGAGTACGTTGAGCATGCCGTTGATGTTCTGCTGGTAGTACCACAGCGGCTTCTCAACGGACTCGCCGACCTGCTTTCGAGCGGCGAAATGAATGACGGAGTCGACGCCTTCGGCCTTCATGATTTCGGCGAGACGTTCGCCGGCACCCGGAGCGGCGATATCCATGCCGTACAGGCGGGAGCCTTCGATGCGGGTTGGCTTGCCGTAGCTCAGATCGTCAACGACGACGACCTGTTCGCCGGCCTGATGAAGAGCGTGGACGACGTGGGCGCCGATGTAGCCGCACCCACCAGTGACGAGAACTGTCATGTTCTGGCCTTTCCTCCAAATGAGCGATAAAGCGCTTTGATTCGAAAAACAAACGTTCAACGAACATTGTTCACTTTTGCTCTAGTTTGTTACTTTTTGAACAATTTGAGTATAGCACATGAACAGTAACGCACATAATCGCTCCGTTCCTGCGTTTCCTCTATAAATAGGGTATGCAAGAAGATGTGAACACGCCGACTGAAAATCAAGTAAACGGCGAAAACGAACAAAACATGTCAAAAACGCAAGGTGAACTACAGGCTGATGCTGGTCGGCGTCCTGCCTTGTATGGGCGCAAGGTGCTTTCTTTCGTGCGTCGTTCCGCCAGGCTCGACGCGCGTTTGCAGCGTGCGTGGGATACCTATGCCGATACCTATCTTTTGAATATCAATGCAGGTGAAGGCTCCCTTGACGTGCGAAACGATCTGGTGTTCGACCAGCCGTATATTGCGGAAGCGTGGGGCAATGCCAATCCTCTGATTGTGGAAATTGGCACCGGTCAGGGCGAAAACGTGGTTGCCGCGGCCGCCGAACACCCAGAAATGAATTTTCTGGCGCTCGAAGTTTACGATCCAGGTGTGGCGCACACCATGCTGCTTGCGGGCAAGCAAGGCCTTGCCAATCTGCGCATCGCACAGGTCAACGCTCCCGAACTCTTCAAAGCCGCCGCAGATGGCTCGATCGCCGAAGTGTGGACTTTCTTCCCTGATCCATGGCCCAAGATGCGTCATCACAAGCGCCGCATCGTACAACCGGAGCTTGCCGGTGAGATTCATCGCACGCTGCAGGCTGGAGGAGTGTGGCGTATCGCTACCGATATTGAAGACTATGCATTGCATGTGCATGAGGTCATGGATGGTATTGAAGGATTCCATAATGACGGCGCGTTGACGGTGAGTCTGCCGGTTGAGCATGTCGGCAAGGGAAATGCCGGCGAAGCCGCAAGTCTGCGACACGCCGATTTCAGTGAATCCGAACGTTTTTCTGGTCGAGTTTTGACGAATTTCGAGAAAAAAGGACTTGCTGCCGGTCGTGTGATTCATGACTTCACCTATCGCCGCGTATGAGGCTTCATGTTGTGCTGTTCATGTGTTGAAATGGCTTTATTCCAACGATCTTCAACATGTGGACAGCATGGTTTCCACAATTCCGCAACGTTGCGACACGCCGAGACTTGCATGTTTCGATGATTCGCGTATAGTTAAGCGAGTTGTCAAGCGGAAACGCTGAAAGCGCCCCCTTCGTCTAACGGTTAGGACACCAGACTTTCAATCTGACAACGAGAGTTCGACTCTCTCAGGGGGTACTTACCTTGGTAACAAGGTGGCAATGGCCCCGTAGCTCAGTTGGTTAGAGCGCCGCCCTGTCACGGCGGAGGTCACCGGTTCAAGTCCGGCCGGGGTCGCTCGAACAGGTTCCTGTTCATGGCTCTGTAGCTCAGTTGGTAGAGCGAACGACTGAAAATCGTTAGGTCAGCGGATCGATGCCGCTCGGAGCCACCATGGCTTTAAACCTCGGAAATCTCCGAGGTTTTTTGTTTTTCATCACTTTTAAGTCATATAGGAACCAAAATTACGGCGGACTGACTGCAGAGAGGCCATGACTTTTTGAAGGGGCAGATTCTTCGGTCATGGCTCTCTCAATCTCATGTCTTGCTGAATTCGTGATGTGGGCGTGTCAATGCCCCGTACGGGTGTGTCATCTTATGCTTTACTTAGAAATGACTAAGAAACCCCCGTTGAAGGGTGAATTTGTCTGTTGGCGGATTACACTGGAATACCATAAGACAGGAACAATGGAGGGTTTGTGGGCAGAGCTATGCCAAACCCCGTTAAGGGAATATTCACTGGGGCGGTAGCATGGAAGTGCTCTTGGTCGGTAATACCGATTTCATTACCAAACAGTGGATTCAGCATGCCTTTCCCCGAGACCATGTGGTGATAGCGGAACGCGAAGGCACCGTAGACGGCAATGACCATCTCAGAATCGTCAACATGTCTGACGCCAACGCCCTTGCCGAAGCCCTTACCACATACGAATTTGATCGCATCGTATTCTTTTCCGAAAATCTGACCCCACGCAGCGACAGAGACGGCGACCTGGGAGCATTGCGAAGACTTCTGCATGCCATTCGCAACAGGCAAACGCAAATGCTGATGGTCAGCGGCCCCGAATCCGAATTCACTTATCCGGAAAACGACGACGTAAGCGATACCAGCAAAAGCCTAATGTCTCGAGCATTGGAAGAACTCTGCCTGTATTACGCGCGCACCTACCGTCTGGAAGCGAAAATCATTCGCCCATACTTGTATGCACCCGAACGCAACGGGGCAACCGCATATTTCGGCAGACTGTTCGAACAGGCGTCAGCAGGGTCGATCTCATTCTGCGAACGCGAACAGCAGCAGACATGCTTTCTCTGCGCCGACGATCTTGCCGAACTGATCTACCGCATGTTCGACGATTGGACCGCTGAAAGCGAAGTATTCCACGTGCCCAACGCGTTTGACTTCACATACGGTGATTTGGCTGATGTGATTAGCGCGGCATTTCCTGGATTATCGGTGACTTTTGGCGAAGACAGGACACAGCATTACCCGGCAGACGACCATGCGCTGCGCTTGCGTTATGGCTGGTCGCCGCGATATTCGCTCAAACAGGATCTTCCCCTGGTGCTGCAACGCTGGAAAGAGGCGCGTGCGCAGGAACAGTCCGAAAAGCACCTGATCTGGGATTTTCTGCGCAACCATTCGAAACCATGGATCGCATTCGAAATCTGCGTCACGTTCATACTGGAGGAACTGCTTCGCACCGCGGTACAAGGCAACAGTCAGCTGGGAACCGTGGATTTGCGCCTGTTTTTCGTGGTGATCGTCGGCACGATGTACGGACTGAACGCAGGCGTGTTCGCGGCCGCGCTCGCATGTGCCGGCATGGCGTTGTCGTACGTGTCGAACGGTGCGTCATTCGCGCCACTGTTTTACGATACGTCGAACTGGATTACGTTTGTGGTGTATTTCGTTGCGGGCGCAGTATGTGGGTATGTACAGATGCGCAATCGCGAAAACCTGCGATTCATGCGTGACGAAAACAGTTTGCTGCGTGAACGACTTGCGTTCCTACGTGACCTGTACCACGATGTGCTCGATGATCGTCGTATGTTGCGCGGGCAGATTATCGGCAGACGTGACAGTTTCGGCAAAATGTATGCGATGACCCGTGAATTGGACGAAGTGCAGCCTCAAAAGCTGTATCGTGCGGCCATTCGCATTATGCAAGATACGTTGGGCGGCGATAGTTTCGGTATTTACCGAATCGATAATGGTGGTCGTTTCGCGCGTTTGGTGGCCGCAAGCCCGCAGACTGAATCTTTGTTCAGCAAATCTACGTTGCTTGAGAATTATGCCAACGTTGTCATTGCCTTGGATCATGGCGGATTGTGGGTAAACCGCAATCTCGAACAAAACCTTCCAATGTATGCGGCGGGCGTGCATGCCAATGGCAAGCTGGCCGTGGTGATTGTGCTTGCCAAAGCCCAGCCCGACCAAATGAACCTGTACTTCCAGAATCTGTTCACCATCATGTGCGGCTTGGTGGAATCCGCTATGGTGCGTGCCTTCGATTATGAGAATGTTGCACGGCAGACGATGCTGGTGCCCGGCACTGAATTCTTGAACACCCAGGCGTTTCTGCCTGAAGTGTTGGCTGCAAACGAGCTCAAGCACGATCATATGGGCGATCATCTGCTGCTGCGTGTGGCAGACGCTTGGCAAGACGATGGCAGCCGCCTGATGGGAGCCATTCGCCAAACGGATGAGGTCGGTGTGCTGCAGGACGGCAATGTGTATGTGCTCATGAACCAGGCCAGCGAGCATGAGCTGCCGATCATCAACAAGCGTTTGACCCAGGCTGGATTGCATGTGACGCTGGTTTCAGACCACGAGGAAGATTCGTTGCTGGCTGAGGCTTCGAAACAAGTGGCTGTCGAATCGCAAGTGGATGAAACGCTGCGCAGGAACGTTGCGCCGAATGATTCTGCATCGCATGAAGGCGGCACAGTGTGAACGCGACGGTGATGGCGATGCTGCTTATCGCCGTGCATGTAATGATATGCGTGCTGCTGTGCGTATTGTCTCGCGTTGGCGTGCTTCGCGTGGAGGGGCGGCTGCTTCCTTTCATGCTGCTGGTGCCATTGTGGGGGGCATTATGTGTGCTGATGCTGCATACGCGCACGCTGATTCGCGCTGGCGAGCACACGGCTCCGGGGCTTGAGCAAATGCGTGTGGATGATGAGGAACGTCGAAGCATCCTGGTTGAGGAACGAGCTGATTTCGCCAATACAGTGCCGTTGGAAGAGGCACTGATCGTCAACGATTCGAGTCAGCGGCGCAGTCTGGTGATGTCCATTCTCAACGACAATCCCAGCCGTTATATCGATGTGCTGTCGCAGGCCCGATTGAATGAGGATGTGGAAGTCGTGCATTACGCGGCTACCGCCATGGCGCAGATCAGCGCCAAAGAAGATCTTGCATTGCAGCGCTGCCGTAACGATTATCTGCAGCATCGAAATTCCGAAACGATGTTGGAACGCTATTGCGATGCATTGGAACGATATGTCAATTCCGGTATTGCGCAAGGGCATGCATTGCAGTTGCAGAAGCAGCGATATGCCGAAGTATTGCAGGGACGACTTCGTAAACATGACGATTATCACGTTGCGTGTCGTCTTGCGCAAATGCAGATTGATCTTGGACTCTTTGATGATGCCGCGCACACCGTTGACGGCGCTATGGAATGGTGGCCGGATCAAGGCGATGTATGGCTGATGCGGCTACGACTCGATGCCGCACGCAATGATGGCGATGCGTTGCGTCAAACCGTTCAGCAGATTGAAAGCAAGCATATTTATCTCGGTGGCCAAGGAAGACGCACGTTGCGGTTTTGGACTGGAGCCAAGGAGGCTGAACGCGCATGATCAGAGGATTCCTGTCAGACGTGTTGGCCAAGTGGAAGCGATTCCGCTGGCAAGGTCTGGTCAAGGTCTGGGCTGTGTTCATGGCCATCGCATTGGTGTTGCTGGTGGAAAGCCTAGGCGTGCATTATGGTGCCACGCGGTTCGACATCACGTATTTGGATCGAACCAAAGCCATTCCTGCTGCCAATGCCATCGCTGGACAAAAAGCCACGAATCTGTTGGTGGTTGACAGTTCGCAGGAGGGTGTCAGCGATGCCGAAGCCATGCTCGACCAGATTCTGCTTGATATGAAAGTCCCTACCACTACGGTTGACGTGGCTGACGAAAACGCTGAATTTCCAGCGTTGAATCACTACAGCACCATAGTAGTGGCCATGCCTAATCTCGACCGTCTGGGCGAGCATGTGCTGCAGATCATGCAATGGGCTAAAAAGGGCGGCGGAGTCATGTTTGCCATGACTCCCGAAAAAACCGGCTATTTGGACGTAATCGGCCCGCAGATCGGCATTGAATCGTCCACATGCGAATATGTGGCGACTGAGGGAATTACACCTTCCGAAGATTTTATGTTGGGTGGCGGTCAGACGTACACGTTCAGTGACCCGTTCAAATCGTCGCTGAGCGTCGCATTGAATGATCGTGCACAGGTGGAAGCGGTCAGCAGCAATGGCAGAACGCCATTGGTGTGGAGGACCGCGGTGGAGTCAGGAACGGCTGTGATGTGCAATATCGGCATTTACGGCAAGGTGTTTCGAGGATTTTACGCTTCGGCATTCAGTCTGCTCGGTTCTGCCATGGCCTATCCGGTGATTAACAGCGCAGCTTTCTACTTGGATGATTTTCCCTCTCCGGTACCGTCTGGCAATGGCAAATACATCAAACGTGACTACAACATGAGCATTTCCGAATTCTATTCTCAAGTATGGTGGCCGGATTTGGTGCGTCTTGCGGAACGGTACGGTATTCGTTTCACCGGTGTGATGATTGAGAATTACGGCGATGACACCAAGGATGATCCGGTACGGCAGACGGACAACACACAATTCGAGTATTATGGGGGATTGCTGCTTCGACAAAACGGCGAAATCGGATATCACGGGTACAACCATCAGCCATTGGTGTTGCCGAATACAGATTACGGCAACGAATACACGTACGTGCAATGGCCGAATCGCAAAGCCATCATCGATTCGTTGAACGAACTGATTGCCTTTCAAAAGGCAGTGCTTCCCGCTGCGACATCGTCGGTATATGTGCCGCCGTCCAATATTCTTTCCAGTGAAGGCCGCCAACTCATCGGTGAGGATGTGCCTCAGATTCGTGCCATTGCCAGCATGTTCCTTCCTTCCGACAGTTCTCTGCCGTATGTGCAGGAGTTTGGCGTGGCAGCCGATGGTGTGGTTGAAGCTCCCCGTATTGTGTCGGGAAGCATGGTGAATGATTCATACATGCGTCTTGCCGCGGTTTCCGAATTGAACATGCACTATGTGAGCACGCATTTCATGCATCCCGACGATCTGCTTGATGAAGATCGTGGTGCGAAAGAAGGTTGGGAAACCTATCGCAAGGGATTGGAAGATTATTTGGATTGGTTGGAACAGGCGGCTCCGTCCATTCGTATGCAGACTGGAACGGAATGCGCTGCGGCGGTGCAACGATTCTCAGGATTGACGGTTTCGATGGAAACAACCGATACCAGTTGGGATCTGAAACTTGGCAACCTCACCGATCAAGGGTGGCTGATGTTCCGTGCCAGTAATGGTACGCCCGGCAATGTGCGCGGCGGAAGCCTCACCAAGCTGACCGGCAACTTGTATCTGCTCAAAGCCACGAGCGCCACGGTTCATATCGAACGCAAGACTGGGGGAGCGGCATGAGAATCTGCCTGGTTTTGGAAGGATGCTACCCGTACGTGCATGGTGGCGTGTCCACATGGATGCACAGTTATATCGAAGCGATGAAAGAGCACGAGTTCGTATTGTGGGTGATCGGCGCCAAAGCCGAGGACCGCGGCAAATTCGTATATGACCTGCCCAGCAATGTGGTGGAAGTGCATGAGGTGTTCCTCGACGACGCCTTGCGTCTGAGCGGTGAACGCGCGCAAGTGTCGTTCACCGAAGAGGAATTGCGGTCATTGCGCGAACTGGTGAATCTTGGCAGCCCGGACTGGGATGTGCTTTTCAACCTGTTCCACACCAAAGGCGTGCATCCGCTGTCGTTCCTGCAAAGCCGTGAATTCATTGACCTGTTCACGCAAATCTGCATGGAGGAATACCCGTATGTGGCCTATGCCGACGCTTTCCATACTGCGCGCTCCATGCTGCTGCCGGTGCTATACCTGATGGGCAGCGAAGTGCCGAAAGCGCAAATCTATCATGCGATTTCCACCGGATATGGCGGATTGTTGGCTTGTTTGGGTGGTTCCATCAACCATGCGCCGGTATTGCTTACGGAACATGGCATTTATACGCGCGAACGTGAAGAGGAGATTATTTCTGCCGAATGGGTGCTTCCGGCTTTCCGTCCGCGTTGGATTCGTTTCTTCTACATGCTTTCGGAACAGATCTACCAGCGTGCATGGCGTATCACTAGTTTGTTCGGTCGTGCCCGTCTTATCCAAATAGGTATGGGTGCTCCCGCCGACGCCTGCCAGGTTATTCCCAACGGCATTCAATACGAACGTTTCTGCGATATTCCTCTGAAACCAGACGATGGTTGGGTTGATATCGGTGCGGTGGTGCGCATGGCGCCGATCAAAGACGTGAAAACCCTGATTCATGCGTTTCATGAGCTTTCATCTCGCGTTGACAATGTGCGTTTGCATATTCTCGGCGGTGTTGACGATCAGGAGTATGCCAACGAATGCTATGAGCTTGTGGAACAGTTAGGCGTGCGCAATCTTGAATTCACGGGCCGTGTGAACGTGGCCGAATACATGCGCAAGCTTGATTTCACCGTGTTGACCAGCATTTCCGAAGGCCAACCATTGTCGGTGTTGGAATCGTTCGCAGCCGCACGCCCATGCGTGACCACTGACGTCGGCTGTTGCCGTGAGCTTTTGGAAGGCGAGGATGGCGATGATTTCGGCATTGCCGGCTTTTATGTGCCTCCCATGTACCGCGAAGGCTTAAGCGGGGCGATGGAACGCATGTGTTCCAGCCGCGTGTTGCGTGAAACCATGGGGCAGATCGGCCGCGATCGTGTGAATGCCTATTATCGGCATGAGCGCATGCTTGACGATTATCGAAGGCTGTATGCCGATACCGCGGATCAGTTCGGATTGGAGCACTGATATGGCCGGTATTGGATTTGAACTGAAGAAACTGTTCCATCGTAGGGGCTTGATGGCAATACTGCGAGCCTACGGCTATGCCGGCGTGATTTGCGCAGGCCCGATGCTGCTGGGCGTGCTTCTGCAGTTTGGCGTGCTGATCGTGAGCAGTTGGTGGCAGATGGGCCGCCCCGACCGTGATCTGTTTGTATGCATGATCACATACACATTGCTTGCCTCATTGGTGTTGACAAGTTTTCTGTCGATGCCGGTCACACGTTTTTTGGCGGATATGCTGTTTGATCACGATGAGAAGATGATTCTGCCGTCGTTTTGGGGGTCTACCGGCATCATGTTGGTAGCGGGCGCGGTGTTGTACACGGTGTTTCTGCTGTTTTCTGGAGCCACGCTGATGCAGGGCACATTGTGTTTATGGCTGTTTCTTGAAATGGTCGTCAACTGGAATGCGATGAGTTATTTGACGGCCATTAAAGATTACAAAAGCATTCTGTATTCCTTTGCTGCTGCAGTGCTGGTGGCGTTTATTACGTCATGCGTGCTGCTTGCGTTGGCGTTGCCGCCGGTGGAATCGCTGTTGTTTGCGGTGGTGCTTGGTTATGGTGTGATGCTGGTGTGGGATGTGCTGCTGTTGCATCGGTATTTTCCGCAAAGTAGTGAGAATCCGTGGCTGTTTCTGCAGTGGGTTGACCAGTTTCTGCCGTTGGCGTTGACCGGATTGTTCACCACCATTGGCCTGTTCGCCCATTTGGTGATCACCTGGTGTGGGCCGCTTGGCATCAAAGTGAAGGGTCTGTTTTATGGTGCGCCATATTACGATGTGCCCGCCATGCTTGCGTTTTTAACGATTCTGATCACCACGGTGAATTTTGTGGTGTCGGTGGAAGTGAATTTCTATCCGACATATCGTTCGTATTACAGTCTGCTCAACGATGGTGGCACGGTTAAAGACATTACCGTTGCCGAAAATGAAATGCTCGCTGTACTCAATCGAGAATTGCATTACACGGCATTGAAGCAATTGTTGGTGACCGCTGCCGTGATTTCGTTGGAAAAAACAGTGCTGAACGCGCTTCCTTTGGGTTTCAACGATGCGATGCATGGATATTTTCGTGTGCTATGCGTCGGATATGCGCTGTATGCGGTCGGCAATACCGTAATGCTGATTCTGCTGTACTTCACCGATTATTCCGGTGCGTTGACTGCATCGGCATTATTTGCCGGGTCGACGGTTATTTTCGCGGTGATCGGACAGTTCTTCACTACCACACTATTCGGCTTCGGTTTTCTGATGGGAGCGTCGCTGTTCGCTATTTATGCGATGTTCCGGCTCGCCTCGTACACCGACAATCTGCCATACCGAGTATTGGGGCAGCAGCCGATTGTGGCACAGACGAAACGTGGACGTTTCACCGAACTGGGCATACTGCTTGAGTACGGCGAACAACGAATCGATCAATCACTGCATCACACGGAACATAAGAGGCACGCGCGGCGCGAGTGCGGGACGAACATTACAGAAGCGAACAATGCAATCGGGGAGGAATCGTAAATCATGACATGGTGGAATCGACGCAACACAAAAGCCATTACCACGCTTGTCAAGCAAATAGCGGCATTGACGGCAATGCTGATGGTGCTTTCCTGCGCCGGATGTGCGACTTCGGCACCCAACGATAATAAGCAATCGCAATCATCGGATTCAACGCAGACGCATGAGCAAGTCAAGAAAAGCGCTGAACAAAGCATCGACGGCGCACACTTGCGCGACAACGAATCGTTATACAAGGTGTATGACGACAGCGGCGTGGAAACCATGTATCTGACGGTATCGCGCGGTAATTCGTCGGAAGGCACCGACCATAGCTGGAGTGAAATCAACCAGTATTCCGTTGATGACTATGCGGCAATGGGCGTTGGACGCTACAAGGTCAATGGTTTGCTGCAGGTCGGCGACGAACAAGGGCCGGTTTCCGGGGAGCTTGGTTTTGGTGAAAGCGCGCCGAACGCCACCGTGCAGATACGTGGTCAGTCATCGAGCAAAAACGAGCAGAAGAATTACAAGATCGAGTTGAAAAGCGGCAAAGGCAAGTGGCGTGGACAGCGTACCATCGCATTGAACAAGCATATGGGTGAAGGTCTGCGTTTCCGTAACAAAATGGCCTTTGATCTCATCAAAGGCATCGACCAGATGATGGGGCTGCGCACGCAATTCGTGCACTTGTATGTGAAAGACGAGACCAGCGGATCGGATTCCTTTGACGATTACGGTCTGTATACGCAGGTCGAACAGCTCAACAAAACCGCATTGCAAGCGCACGGACTTGATAAGAACGGCCAGCTGTATAAGGCCAATTATTTCGAATTCCATCGAGATGAAGACGTGATCAAACTCGCCGACGATCCCGACTACGATCAGACGAAATTCGAAGAAAAACTGGAAATCAAAGGCGACAACGACCATACCAAACTGATTGCCATGTTGAACGCGCTCAACGATTATTCAGTGCCGATGAGTGACATTCTCGGCAAATATTTCGATACCGAAAATCTCGCGTACTGGATGGCATTCCAGCTGTTGACCGGCAATATCGATACGCAAAGCCGCAATATGTACCTGTATAGTCCCACGAATTCCGACACATTCTACGTGCTTGACTGGGACAACGACGGCATGCTCATGCGCAAGGAATATGAGATCAAACAACGTTCCGACGGCAAAAGCTGGGAGAACGGCATCAGCAACTACTGGGGCAACATGCTGTTTAGCCGCTGTTTGCAGACCAAGTCGTTCCGAACTGCGCTCGACAAGGCAATAAAAGACGAATACAAGTACATGAATGCCAATCGCATCAACTCCATGGTGAAGCATTACCGCAGCATTACGGAACAATATGTGTGGAAAATGCCTGATTCCATGTATGAAGGCGTCACCAAAAGCCAATATGATGTAATTGCGAACCAGCTGTACAGCGAAATCGAACAGAACTACCAGACATACCAAACCGGGTTCAACAAGCCCATGCCGTTCTACATCGGCACACCTACCCCTACCAATGGCAAGCTCAAACTCAACTGGGATGTCTCCTACGATTTCAACGATGAGGATTTGCGTTATACCGTCACCGTGTCCAAGGATTACGAAGGTAAGGATGTAGTGTTCACACAGAGCGACCTCGTATTGCCGGAAGCCGTGATGGACATGCCCGGTGAAGGCCAGTACTTCATCAAAGTGAGCGTGCGCAACGCATCAGGCGAGACTCAGGACGCGTTTGACTACTACGTCACCGACGGCAACAAGATCTACGGCACCAAGTGCTTCTATGTGAAAGGCGGCGGCAGCATTGTGGAGGATGCCAATGTTCAATGACGGTGGCAATCGAGGAACGTCGCTGCTGCAGCGCGTCAAACGTCGAGTCAGCGAAGAATTATCCGTTCCGCCGCGCACCGCCAAGGAACGGTTCCGTCATGAGCTCAAATATCTGATCTCATACGCGCAAAAGACCGATTTGAACGTGCGTATGGCGCCGCTGCTTGGTCTCGACAAACATGCGAGCAACGGCGGCTATATGATTCGCAGCCTGTATTTCGACGATTATTGGAACACCGCATATCAGGAAAAAGTCGACGGTGTGCTGCTGCGCAAGAAATATCGTATTCGCATCTACGATTACAGCGACCGCATGATCAAGCTGGAACGTAAACGCAAAAGCGACAGTTGGATCTACAAGGAGGATGCGCCGCTCACCCATGAGCAGTTCGACCGCATTCTTGACGGCGATTACGAGTTTTTGCGCGACAGCGAGCATCAATTGTGCCGCGAGTTTTATGTGGAATGCATGTGCAATGTGTTGCGTCCGCGTGTGATCGTTGATTATGAGCGCGAACCGTGGATTCTTGACGCCGGTACTGTGCGTGTCACTTTCGATATGAATGTGCGTGCGGCGGTTGGAGGATTCGATATTTTCGACTCCACACTGCCAGTACTGCCCGTGCTTGAGCCGGGAAAACTGGTGATGGAAGTCAAATTCACTGAATTCCTGCCGCAGATGGTGCGCGATCTGTTGCCTGGCAAAGCTCAGGAGTTGACGTCGGCTTCGAAATACGTGCTCTGTTATGACAAAGCCTCGTATTTGCGGGGATTCGGCTACTGGCAGGAAGGCTGGAGCGTGCCGAGCCTGTAAAGACAGTCTATGATCGGCTGGCATTTCCCAAAATCAAACGTTACGAATCAAGGAAGCAAGAGCGAAAGAACAGCATTATGAGCGTTAATGACATGATCAAAAAGTCGGTGCTGAAATCCTTCAGTCAATACAATGTGCCCAAAATGGCGTTGGCATTGCTGGTGGCGTTGATCGTTGGCATCGTCATCTACTACGTGTACCGCCGTTTCTACACGGGCGTGGTGTATTCGCGCAGTTTCGCGGTCACATTGGTGGGCATGTCCGTGCTCACCTGCATGGTCACGTTGTCTATCAGTACGAATATTGTAATCTCCCTTGGTATGGTCGGTGCGTTGTCGATTGTGCGTTACCGTACTGCGGTCAAGGATCCGATGGATCTGCTGTATTTGTTCTGGTCGATTACTTCAGGTATTGCGGCGGGTGCTGGCATGTATGTGCTGGTGATTGTGGCCGGATTGGTGATGATCGGCATGCTGGCATTGTTTTATTCGCATCAGGACAAGGGACGCGTGTACATTGCGGTGATCCACTATGTGGGCGATATGGTTGGCGATGAGATCACGCGCGCGTTCGGACGCACTAAATTCTTCGTCAAATCCAAAACCATGCGTAGCGAACGCACGGAAATGGCCGTTGAAGTGTTTTGCAACGACAAGGATATGACGTTCGCCGAACGTATCCGTGCGATTGACGGCGTCGAGGACGTCACTCTGATACAGTACAACGGCGAATACCACGGATAGTTTTTTCGACGAGGGGGGACCGAGTGACCGACATACCGGAAATGGGCGGAATGCCGTCTAACGACGAGCTGGTGCCTTTTTTCACATTCGAAGACATCGATTATGCGATCGAAAACGGCGAATTCTGCTGTTATCTGCAGCCTAAATGCAATGCGGAGACGGGAGCTATTGTAGGAGCCGAGGCGTTGGTGCGCTGGAATCACCCCAAATATGGCGTGATTCCCCCAGGATGGTTCGTCCCGGTATTGGAAAGAGCCGGGCGTATCTGCCATGTGGATATGTTCGTATGGCGCTTCGTGGCTGAGATGCTGGGCAGATGGGAGCGTGAAGGACGCAATCTGGTACCGGTTTCCGTGAACGTGTCCATGATGGATATCGACCAGATGGATGTGGCCGACGTGATTGGCGGGCTGTTGGACGAATATGACGTCGACGCGCGTCTGTTGCGGGTGGAAATCACCGAAAGTGCCATGGCGAAAAACCTGTCCATGGTGAAGGACACCATCCGCAAACTGCATGCGAGAGGCATCGTGGTGCTGATGGATGATTTCGGTTCGGCATATTCCTCGCTGAACATGCTCAAAGACATTAATGTCGATATGATCAAACTGGACACGAAGTTCATCGAGCTGAGCAAGGAGAATGCCGATAAAGGCGTGAAAATCATCCAATCCATGATTGTGATGGCCAAGAAGCTGCATCTGATGATCATCGCTGAGGGTGCCCAGACCAAGGAGCAGGTCGATCGGCTGAAAGCAATCGGGTGTGAATACATCCAAGGATATTATTTCTACCCTCCACTGCCGGTGAAACAGTTGGAAACGCTGTTGGCCGAACGCGCCGACGGTCGGCACTATTGGGATATGTCGTGCGATTACCTGCATCGCGATCATGTGACCGTCAACGGCCGGGTGCTGTTGGGAACCTCCGCGTTGGCGGCCGACACCTTTGAAATCCTGGCTGATGGTCTGGCGGAAATATCCCGGTTGAATGTGGAGACAGGCGAATACCGTGTCATCAAACGGGATGGGGTGATTCCCGATCCGCAAGTCGACGAATTCGGCGCCTACCTGCGTGCGGTGGCCGCCAGCCGGGTGGTGCATCCTGACGATGCCGGACGATTCTTCGCCGATCTGAGTCTGACCTCAATCCGGGAACGGCTATACAGGCAGGAAACCGTGCTGGGGATATACCGCAGCGAGATATTGGCCAAAACCGGCGTAGTCGCATTCGCGGCGATTCCCACTCACGCATGCTCCCCATCCGACCCTTGGGCTGTGGTACTGGTCGGACAGAATCTGCCCATAAGACTATTGGCATGCGGCGATGCCGATAATTACCGCAGGGACTCGCTTACGGGACTACTCAACCGCAATGCCTACGATGACGATTTGGAGTGCATCCAGGCTACGCATGACGAGCCGTTGACGGTGGTGTACATCGACATGATCGGACTGCATGAAATCAATAACCATTTGGGGTATGCCAAGGGCGATTCGGCGTTGTGCAGACTTGCGAATGCGATGCGTGCCTGCTTCGGGGACGACAGAATCTACCGCATCAGAGGCGATGAGTTCGTGATTGTCAGCTGCAACCATACGGTGAGCCAAAGTATGCGTCGGATGACGCGTATGCGTCGGGATTTTCTGGAAGGTGATTGGGATATATCCGTAGGCATGGCCGAATCCGATGATGGAGGGGATCTTCCGGACCTCATCAATCAGGCGGAGATCCGTATGCGTCAGGACAAGAAACAGTATTACGCCAATGGCGGAGTCAAACGTCAGCTCCGCATGCTCAACAACCAGCTTGAGAATATTTTGGTGCGTAATGAGGATATGAAAGCGCTGCTTGAACATCTGAATGTACGTTATCCGGTGTCGTATATGGTCAATCTGAATACCGATACGCAGCGTTCGATCATGGTGCCCGATTTCTTTCAGCGTATGCTTGATGATCATGACGGTTCCTTCCGCGAAGCATTACGTGAGTATTGCTGTGTGATGATTGCTTCCGAATATCAAGAAGGTATCTTGCGACTGCTTGATTACGATGTTGTCCGTAGCCGGCTCAAGTCGGAAGGTGTCGTGCAATGCGGTTACGTGAAGAACGACGGTGAGCGGTTCATGTTGACGATTCTTACCGACAACAGATCCATGGACGAGACCATGTGGGTGTTCGAACGTAAGGACCTGCCGTAGCAGAAGGGCAGGTTGTTCAATGGATGTTTTACCCCCTATCTGGTTTTATTATGTGAGAATGGTTACATAATGTCGCGGTGTCGTTGATCGCATAACAGTCGAAAATGGGTTTATGATGGAGGCGTTGGCTTCGGCAAGGTATGACGAAGCCAACGAACGCACAGTAGCTTAAAGGAGAGCATACTATGGTCTATCGCATGATTTTCAACCAGACGGCGTATTTCGGTCGCGGAGCCATCAAGGAGATTCCGGGCGTTGCCAAGTCGCACGGCTTCACCAAGGCATTCATTGTCACCGATCCGGTGCTGCTGGAAACCGGTACCGTCAAGAAGGTCACTGATGTGCTCGATGAGGCAGGCATGTCGTATGAGGTCTTCGACAACGTCAAGCCGAACCCGCCGGTCGAATGCATTCAGGACGGTGTCGCCAAGTTCGCCGCATCCGGTGCCGACTTCCTAATCGGCTTGGGCGGCGGCTCCCCGCAAGACACCTGCAAGGGCATCGGCATCATCACCGCCAACCCGGAATTCTCCGACGTGCTCTCCTTGGAAGGCGTTGCCGACACCAAGAATCCGTCCGTGCCGATCTTCGGTGTGCCGACCACCGCTGGCACTGCTTCGGAAACCACCATCAACTATGTGGTCACTGACACCGCCAACAAGCGCAAGTTCGTGGCCGTCGACCCGCACGACATTCCGATCGTCGCTTTCGTAGACCCGGATCTGACCGACTCCATGCCGCGCGGCCTCAAGGTTGCCACCGGCCTTGACGCCCTGACCCACGCCATCGAAGGTTACATCACTCCGGGCGCATGGAGCCTGTCCGACTGCCTGTCCATGCAGACCATCCGTATGATCGCCAAGAACCTCGCCAAGAGCGCCGATGGCGACATTCCAGCAGGCGAGCAGATGGCATACGCCTCCTACATCACCGGTATGGCCTACTCCAACGTCGGCCTCGGCTTGGTGCATGGCATGGCCCACCCGCTGGGCGGCCGCCTCGGCGTGGCCCACGGTGTTGCCAACGGCATTCTGCTGGCTCCGGTCATGGAATACAACAAGGACTACACCGGTGAGAAGTACCGTGACATCGCCGACGCCTTCGGCATCGCGGACGCCTACACCGGCGATATCGAAACCGTGCGCGAAGAGGCCGTCCAGGCTGTGCATAAGCTCACCGTGGATCTGAAGAACCCGACCACCATCTCCGAAGTCGGCGCCACCGAAGCCGATCTGGAGCCGTTGGCCCATGATGCCTTCCACGATGTGTGCACGCCGGGCAACCCCCGTCAGGCCACGCAGGAGGACATTTTCGCCATCTACAAGAGCCTGATGTAATGCGGCAATTCCCACGAATCGGCAATCGTGCGTAGCGAACGACGAATCGTGGGAGAACATCGCTGAGAACATAAAAAATCGTGGTGTGAATCGTAATAAATTCACACCACGATTTTTTGTATGCGATTACATATCATGTATGTTGATGAATCGCACATATTGAAATATTTCGATATCTCAATTCAATATGAATATATGCGAATTAATCGTTGGAATCCTCGTGCTTTTCGCTCCACTCCTCATCAGTAGGGGTGTCGTCATACCATTCACGTCCCTCCTGCTCGGCCAACTCCATCTGCTCGTTGATCCACGCCGCCTCCGCAGGATTGATATCGGCGGTGTCAAGCACCTTCTGCCACACCGGATACAGCAAATGCATTACCGGATACAGCGCGGTGAGCAGAATCTCCGGCTTATGTTTGCGCGAATGCTGTGGATGCGCGTCGAACGTGTTCTTGAAACGACGCATGTAATTATTGAACGACGTGAGCGACGTGTCCATACGACGGGCGCTGATGCCGGCGATCATGCGCGGGCAGTACACGGTTTTCAAATCCTTGCCCAGCAGATGCAGCGAAATATCGATATCCTCATGCATCACATCGGCCTTGTCGCGGCACACCTCGTCGCAAATTTCACGCCAAGCTGAAGCGCGGACCGCCATATTCGAGCCAAACAGCAACGGCTGGCCACCATCGGCCTTGTAAATGCGCTTGCGTGTGGAATTATCCCCACGCAAACCAAAATGGCGGCTCGGCAGATCGTAATACATCACCGGACCAGTGGCACCCATGGCCTCCGGATCCTCAGTGAAAATGCCGGACACCACCTCGACCCAATCTGGGCGAATCATGCAATCAGCGTCGAAACGGCCCAAAATATCGCCGGTGGCGTGATTCAAACCATAATCGCGCGTCGGAATCAATCCCTGCTCCTCATCCTGATGCAACAAACGGACAGGGGCTTGAGGGTGGTCTTTCATAAACTGTTCCACCACGGCTACCGTCGAATCGGTGGAACGATTGTCGACAACGATCACTTCATGGGGCATCACGGTCTGCCTAGTGGCATTCAACAGGCAATCGTTGATACGCTCCTCTTCATTCCAAGCGGGGATGACAATTGAAACGTTCAGCATAACTACCACAATAGCTCAGCCTGTACACGACGCCTATCGCTACAATAGGGAGCCATGAGCGAAAGCGAACAGCGAATGAACAATACGCAGAGCGAAAACGATGCGAACACCAGCGAACAGCGTTGGGATCTCGGCACCCTGTTTCCAGCCAAAGGAGATTCCCGAAAACCGCCGGAATGGCTGGGGCGTGCGCTGCTATACATCGCCATAGCCATTGTGGTGTTTACTTTCTGCTGGCGCAGCTGGGGCAAAATCGAATACTTGGTGATCGACATCATCGTCTCGCTGTTCATCGCGCTCGCGGTAGAGCCGATGGTGGTGCCGCTGGTCAAGCATGGCTGGAAACGATCGTTCGCCTCGCTGTTCTCGCTGCTGATGCTGGCCGTGATTCTCGGCGTGCTCTTCACGCTGTTCGGCAATTTGTTTGTGCAGCAGGTGATCGCATTGGTGAACGGTCTGCCCGACCTGTATGAGCAGATGTGCCAGTTCGTCAGTCAATACGCGAATTTCCGACTTCCTGAGATCAATAATCTCGGCAATGAGATTCTGAAGAACATTCAAACGTCGTGGGTCACCGATTTCGCGGGTACCGCGCTGAATACGGTGTCGGGATTGTTTTCGTTCCTGATCAACCTCATGACAGTAATCATGACCACGTATTACATTTCAGCGGCTGGCCCGAAACTGCGTCGTGCCGCATGCCAGTGGATGGCTCCGGCGGCTCAGCGCCGATTCCTGTTCGTGTGGACGGTGAGCCAGAGCCAGATCTCGTCATTCCTGTTCTCCCGCGCCATTCTCGCATTGCTGAACGCGTTCTTCACCGGAATCTGTCTGATGCTGCTGCACGTGCCCTATTGGCTACCGTTGGCGCTGTTCTGCGGTATGGTTTCGCAGTTCATTCCTATGCTGGGCACGTATATCGGCGGCGCATTGCCGGTGCTGTTCGCGTGGGGCAGCTGCGGATTGTGGCAGGCCGTGGTGGTGCTGATGTTCATCTGCGTGTATCAGCAGATCGAGAATCTGATCTTCGCGCCGAAGATCTCCCAGCGCACCATGGATATAAACGATGCCGTGGCGTTTCTTGCGGTGCTGGCGTTCACTTCGCTGTTCGGCGCGCTTGGAGCATTCCTCGCATTGCCGGTGGTCGCGTCCGTGCAGACGATTTTCCGCACCTATACAAAGCGGTACGAGCTGGTCGATTCCCCGCTGATGGACGATCCGGTGCCTGAAAAGAAGTCGAAGCTGGTGGAAGGCGCCGAAGCGATCAGCGAGCATCTGCACAATATGCCTCGCGCGGTGCAGGGATCCAGTGCGCATGTGCCGATTTCCGACGAAGTGCGGCAGTTACAGGAGCAGGCGTACAATATCAGCCGTTCCGAGGAATCGCTGGAATCGAACGAAACCGTCGCCATTCCGAAGCACGTGTTGGACAAAACGGAACACAAGCCATTGCAGGGTCTTGAGAGCGAAAACACATCGCAGGAATCCAACGAAAAATCGGAATCCGGCAATGAGCGGAAGAACGACGAATCGCGGGAAGCTGAAGGAAGCACGAAAAACGCGGATGACAATCCAAGAAGTAGGTGGCGTTAATGGTACTGCTGAGCGTACTTGACATTCTGCTGGTCATTGTCGGCGGCGCAGGCATGGTCTATCAGGCGGTATGCATTCTTATCTCGCTGTTCACCAAACCGATCAGATTCCCACAAGCGCCGATGGACAAGCGGTATGCGGTGCTGATTTCCGCACGAAACGAAGCGAACGTCATCGGTAACCTTATTACCTGCATCCAAACGCAGACGTACCCGAGCGAGCTGATCGACATTTGGCTCGTTGCCGACAATTGCACCGACAATACCGCCGAAGTGGCACGCAATATGGGATGCCATGTGATCGAGCGTTTCAACAAGGAGCTCGTGGGCAAGGGCTACGCATTGACGTATCTGCTTGACCAGATGAACGAATCCGGCGCGTCCGATCCATACGACGCGTTCTTCGTGTTCGATGCCGACAACAAGCTTGACAAGCATTACGTCGAAGAGATGAACAAGGCGTTCCAGTCGGGATTCAAGATTCTCACCAGCTACCGTAATTCCGTGAATTTGTCCGACAATTGGGTCTCTTCTGGTTCTGCATTGTGGTTCATTCGTGAATCTCGATTCCTGTCGGCCTCGCGCATGTGGCTCGGCAACAGCTGCCATGTAGGGGGTACTGGCTTCATGTTCTCGCGGGAGATCATGCGTCGCAATAATGGTTGGAAATTCCATTTGCTGACTGAGGATTTGGAATTCACCATGGATTCCTTGCTGCACGGTGACCGCATCGGCTACTGCGGTACTGCGGTTCTGTATGACGAGCAGCCTGTCACCTTCGCGCAGAGCTGGCGTCAGCGTTTGCGTTGGAGCAAGGGCTTCCTGCAAGTGTTCCGTTATTACGGGCCGGCTTTGATCAAACGTGCCATCAGGGAACGCGATTTCTCCGCCGTTGATTTCACGCTGTTGTTGTGTCCGTTCACGGTGATCGGTATTGTGCGCATTCTACTTGGTTTGCTGTTTGCCGCATGCGGATTCGTTACATGGCAGAGCCAGTTGAGCTCGTTGGCCGGTTGGACGTCCGGCATTGTGACGTCGGTGATCGGCATGATGGCGTTGGCCGCGTTGACGATCATTGTGGAACGCGATCAGATTGGCGCCACCAACAAGGAGCTGTTCGCGTACGTGCTGAGCTTCCCGATCTATATGTTCAGCTATGTGCCGATCTCGTTCCAGGCGATGTTCGCCAAGTCGGAATGGAAGCCAATCGAGCATAAAGGATGACGTTCTTTCGCTGGCTTTCGCGTTTTCATTTCGATTTTTCATTTCGATTTCTGCTTGTGACTGGAGTGTTGCTGTTCCATGGATGATTCGGCTGAATACCGGCATGTGAAACGTCGTCGATACATCACGGTGGCGCTTTCCGTGGCGCTCACTACGGTATTGTGCGTTGGCTATGTCGTGGCCGACATTTTCGACAAGCTGCCGGGCGTTCTTACCCTGCAGGAGGTCGAACACATCACCGCCAAGACGCCGGGCAACGCCGTTCCTGCGGCAACGGTGGTCGGAGGGCTTGACGCTTCAAAGACCGTGGATGCAGCTGCGGCGAAGGCGCTGATCAGCCAATTCGAAACGGCCGCCTCCGACTTCGGTGACGAATATGCCATCGCCATCGCCGATGCGGCCGGCAATGTGGTCGCCGAGCATGCTCTCGACAAGTCGTATACGCCGGCATCCACCATGAAAACGTTGACGGCATATGCGGTGGCGACCACGCTTGACATGGGCGAGACTCTGGATACGCAAACCTATCTGGAACAGCGCGAGGACGGCACTTCGCGATTGGTGCTCAAAGGCAATGGCGACATGCTGCTCGGTGCCGGTGCGTCCGATTCGTCGCATATCAATGGGCGTGCTGGATTGGGAACGCTTGCCGCGAACACGGCCCAGGCGTTACGTCAGCGGGGCATCACTTCCGTGACGCTTGTCTACGATGATTCCCTGTTCGGTAACGACCGTTGGCCAAGCGGCATCGCCGAACTCGATTCAAACCACGTGTACTACGCGCCGACCTCGTCCATGGCGGTGGACGGCGGGCGCAATTGGAACGGTGCCGATCCCGCCGATCCCGATATGTTCAGCACATACCCAGCTTTGAGCACGCAGCCAGCCCGCGAGGCCGCACAGGTGTTCGCGCAACGCTTGGCTGAACACGGCATTGCCGTGAACTCTTCCGTGGAACAGGGAACGGTCCCCGAGGGCACCAGTCCCATCGCGGCCGTGCGTTCCGCATCGCTGAATGAGATCATGGCGTTCATGCTTCGGCATTCCGACAATTCCCTGGCTGAGGAATTCGGCAGACTGCTGGCTTTGCATCTCGGCGCCGACAATTCGCCGACCGGGGCTGTGCGGTCAGTCGAACAGGTGCTGGTTCAGCAGGGAATCTCCACCGAAGGTCTCATCATGCTCAACTGTTCGGGTCTGTCCGAGGAGTCCAAACTCACCGCGCGTACCCTGCTTGAAGTGCAGCAACGCAACCTAACGAGCGGTGTCGGAGCTGCCGCTGCCGAAGGACTGTCGGTCGTGGGGTTCGTGGGCACTGCCGCGAATCGTTTGAACGATGACAACGAGGCTGGTCTCATCCGTGTCAAAACCGGCAGTTTGGGAGATGTGACCTCCATGACCGGCAATGTGTCGCGTCACAACGGAGGCGCGTTGAGCTTTGCCGTGATTGTCAATAATCCCGATGATTTCGAGGCCGCGAAATCCGCTATCGACACTTTTGTGGCCGCGCTGCCGAAGCTGTGATGCCATGGTGTATTCGTCTCGTTTGCGTAAGGGTGTCGGTGAGTTGCGGGCCGCGCTGAAATCGGCCGGATTTGGATTGCAGGATGCCCGATTCGCCTGCCATGGCGAGCACACGCCCGATGCGGACGCTCCTCTGATTATGGTGGCCTGTTCCGGTGGCCGCGATTCGATGGCGTTGGCTGCGGTTGCTGCGAAAACATGCGCTTCATTGGGATTGCGATGCGGGACGATTATCATCGACCATCAGTTGCAGCAAGGCTCTGCCGGGGTCGCGCAAACAACCGCCGATCGTTGTGTTGCGTTGGGTCTTGACCCAGTTCGTGTTCGTGCGATTGACGTACCCGACTCCCGCGGCATCGGTGTTGAGGCAGCGGCGCGTGAAGCACGCTACCATGCGATTGTCGACGCATGTTCCGACGCTTCGGCCGTGCTGCTGGCTCATACGAAAAACGATCAGGCGGAAACCGTGATCATCGGTTTGTTGCGTTCCTCGGGCCTCGATGCGGTTTGCGGTATGAACGGTTCCTTCATACGAGACGGGGTGCGTTTTCTACGCCCGTGGCTGAATATGACCCGCGAAGAAACCACCGGCATCTGCGAGGATCTGCGGCTTGCCTGGTGGGACGATCCCACAAATGGGCCGGATGTGGGGAATTCGGGCGGAAACGAGCCTCTTCCCGCGAACTATCCGCTGCGATCCCGAATACGGCACGATCTCATGCCATATCTTGAATCATTTGCGGGAAGCGACGTTGTGTCGAAACTTGCGCTTGGAGCGAGGCTTGCCGAAGACGATCGCGCATATCTTGACGGTGTGGCGCAACGCGTGTGCGAACAGGGCGTAACCGTGAACAACGGCGAGATAATCATCGACGCGCGTGCGTTGCAATCGCAAGACATTGCCATCAGAAGACGGGTGATTGTACGCTCGCTTGCAGAAGCAGGCATTTCGTGCATGGCACGGCAGGTTGAAGGAATCGACAGGCTGATCTGCGACTGGCACGGCCAGAAAGGTGTGAATCTTCCCAGCGGATATTCAGCATATCGCCAGAAACACGTCATTCGCGTGTGCCAAGATGGTGGGCATGCGAATCGCTGACGTACAAGAAGATATTGATCACGAGCTGATCAGCAAAGAAGAGATTGCCGACATCATCAACCATGCTGCTGCTCAGGCCAGTGAAGACTACCGTGGCAAGAACCCGCTGCTGGTTTGCGTGCTCAAGGGTGCAGTGAACACGCTTGCGGCGTTCTCGCAGGCCATGAGCATCCACGCGGAGATGGATTTCATGAGCTTGTCAAGCTACGGTTCCGGCACTCAATCGAGCGGCAAGATCACCGTGCGGCAGGATCTGTCCACCGATGTTCGCGGTCGTCACGTGCTTATTGTGGAAGACATTATCGATTCGGGCGTCACGTTGGCGTGGCTCGTCGATGAGCTCAAGAGCCGCGGTGCCGCTTCCGTGGAGATTTTTGCGCTGTTGGAAAAGTCGGCGCGCCGTAAGGTGGATGTTCCTGTGAAATATAAGGGACGTGAGATTCCCGATGAATTCGTGGTCGGTTTCGGCTTGGATTATGACGAGCGATACCGCAACCTTGATTCGATCGCGGTGCTGAAGCCGGAAGTGTATGAAGGAGGTCAGGCATGAGTTTTCCTGGTCCGGGCCAGTCGCCGAATAACAACGGCGGCGGCAATAACCCGTTCACCAATCCGTTTGGACGCAACAATAACGCCGGCAATGGCAATGATTCCAACGGTAATGGTGATAAGTCCAACGGCAACGGATCCAATGGCGGTCCGCGTCCGTTCTGGCAGTCCCCATGGCTGTGGGTTGTGGTTGTGGCATTGCTTGCCGTGACCATGTTCCAGATTTTCGCCGGAACCGGTTCCCAGACCATCGACACCAAGGATGGTCTGCAGATCCTCAACGGCAACAATGTTGAATACGCGCAGATCGTAGACAACACCCAGCAGGTCAAGCTCAAGCTTAAGAGCGACTACTCCGCTACCGACCCGGATACCGGGCGTATGAAGAACTACGGAAAAAACGTGCAGTTCTACTACACGTACGCGCAGTCCGCAACCGTGGTCAAGGCCGTGCAGAAGGCTGATCCGGTCAAGGGCTGGACGGCGACCATGCAGCAGAGCAGCATTTGGACGTATCTGCTGACCTCGCTGCTGCCGTTCCTTATTATCTTTGGTCTGTTCTGGTTCATGATGAGCCGTATGGGCGGTGCCGGCGGCATGTTCGGTATGGGCGGCAAGAAGAACAGCGGCAAGCTGCTCGAAGGCCAGACCCCGACCACCAAGTTCGCCGACGTGGCCGGCGAAGAGGCTGCCGTGCAGGAAGTCGAAGAAATCAAGGACTTCCTGAAGGATCCATCTCGTTACAAGGCTTTGGGTGCCCGTATTCCGCGTGGCGTGCTGTTGTATGGCCCTCCAGGTACCGGTAAGACGCTGCTGGCACGAGCCATCGCAGGCGAGGCCGGCGTGCCCTTCTATTCCATGGCAGGCTCCGACTTCGTGGAAATGTTCGTGGGCCTTGGCGCATCCCGTGTGCGCGACCTGTTCGATGAGGCCAAGAAGAACGCTCCGGCCATCATCTTCATCGATGAGATCGATGCCGTCGGTCGTAAGCGTGGCGGTTCCGGTATGAGCGGTGGCCACGACGAACGTGAGCAGACGCTGAACCAGCTGCTAGTTGAGATGGACGGTTTCAATAACGATACCAATCTGATCATCATCGCCGCGACCAACCGCCCCGACGTGCTTGATCCGGCACTGCTTCGTCCGGGCCGTTTCGACCGTCAGGTGGCCGTCGAAGCGCCTGATTTGGAAGGCCGCGAGGCTATTTTGAAGGTGCATGCCAAGGGCAAGCCGTTCGTGCCTGACGTCGATCTGCATATGATTGCCGTGCGTACGCCGGGCTTCACCGGCGCCGATCTGGCCAATGTGTTGAACGAAGCTGCATTGTTGTGCGCCCGCGCCGGTGCGCAGCTGATCGACAATCGTGCCATCGATGAGGCCATCGACCGCGTGCAGGCGGGCCCGAAGCGCCGTTCCAAGGGCATGGCGCTCGACGAACTGCGCAACACCGCATACCACGAGGGTGGTCACGCGCTGGTGGCAGCCGCCATGAACGATACCGATCCGGTCACCAAGGTCACCATTCTGCCGCGTGGCCGTGCGCTTGGCTACACCGCGGTAATGCCTACCGAAGATCGTTATTCCATGTCGCGCAACCAGCTGCTCGACCAGATGGCGTACGCTATGGGCGGTCGTACCGCGGAAGAGGTCGTGTTCCACGATCCGACCACCGGTGCTTCCAACGACATCGAAAAGGCGACGAACATCGCACGTCAGATGGTGCTTGACTACGGTTTCTCCGACAAGCTGGGTGCCATCAAGTGGTCTGATGACGAGCAGAGCGACCTTGGATCGCTGAACCACAAGTATTCCGCACGCACCGCCGAAATCATCGACGAGGAAGTGCTCAAACTGGTGGAAACTGCGCATACCGAAGCGTGGAACGTCATCAACGAAAATCGTGAGATTCTTGACGAGCTTGTACGTCAGCTACTCGTCAAGGAAACACTCAACGAAAAGGAGCTCGCGGAAATCTTCGCTAGTGTCAAGAAGGCACCGAAGCGTGAAGTGTGGCTGAGTGACAGCAAGCGCCCGGATTCCGACATTCCGCCGGTTCCGATTCCCGAATCCCTGAAGAAAAGCGCAGGATTGACCAACTGATGAGCGATACCGAAGAATTCGATACCCTCTTCGACGACAAGGCCCGTGCCGCCCATGCGGCCGGGCCTGTCGGCTATGACGAGGAAGGCGTGCGCCAAGCGGTACGCCTGTTTTTAAAGTCCATTGGCGAAGATCCGGACCGTGAAGGCCTGCTCGACACCCCAGACCGTATCGGGCGTGCCTGCAAGGAGCTGTTCGCAGGCCTTGGCCACGGCCCCGAGGAAGTACTGAAAACCAAGTTCAAAGTCGATACTGACGAAATGGTGCTGGTACGCGATATTGAACTCTTCTCGGTATGCGAGCACCACCTGCTGCCGTTCCATGGCGTGGCCCACGTCGGCTATATTCCGTCAAACGGTCAAGTGGCGGGCTTAAGCAAGCTTGCACGACTGGTGGAACTGTATGCCCGACGTCCGCAAGTGCAGGAACGCCTCACCCAACAGGTGGCTGACGCGCTAATGGAAGGCATCGAAGCACGTGGCGTGATCGTGGTCACCGAATGCGACCACATGTGCATGGCCATGCGCGGCGTGAAGAAAGCGCAATCGCGCACGGTCACGTCGGCGGTACGCGGCTGCATGCGAGACGCGACGACGCGAGCCGAAGCCATGAGCCTGATCCTATCGCAGCATTCGTGATCGATGCGGCCGCAGCAAGCCGAATCGCCAATAGCAATAACCGGATATAGGAGGGAAACCGGATGACCATTGATATGAAATCGATTCATGATAGTGACCGTACGCTGGTGATGGGCGTGCTCAACATTACGGAGGATTCGTCCTCCGATGGAGGGCTGTGGCTCGATCCCGCGAATGCGAAAGCGCACGGCGAGGCGATGATGAAGGATGGGGCTGACATCATCGACATCGGCGCCGAATCCACTCGCCCCGGATCCAAACGCGTCAGCGAGGAAGACGAGCAAACCCGCGTGCTAGGTGCCGTGGATGCGTTGATTCCGGAAGGTGCGGTGCTGTCAATCGACACCACACGCGCATCGGTGGCTCGCATGGCGTTGGAGCATGGTGCGCAAATCATCAACGACGTGTCCGGCGGTCGGCTGGACTGCGAAGTGCCCCATGTGGTGGCCGAGCATTCGGAAAGCCTTTACATTGTGCAGCATTGGCGCGGCTGGCTTGCCGGCTCCGCAGGCGACGTGCCTGACGCTGATACGTCCGTGTACGCCAATGGCGTGGTGGATGACGTGTATGACGAACTCATGAAGCAGGTCGATGACGTGCTTCAGGCAGGCGTCTCACCGTCACAAATCATCATCGATCCGGGTCTTGGATTCTCCAAACCGAGCGTCGAGCATAACTTCCCGCTGATGACGGCATTGGAGAGGTTCAATGCTACCGGGTATCCGGTGCTGATTGGACCCTCGCGCAAACGATTCGTCGGCGCGGCGCTTGCCGATGCTGGTATTGACAAGCCAAACATGGATAGCAAAGACAATGCGACCGCCGCCATCAGCGCCCTATGTGCCGAACATGGAGCGTGGGCCGTGCGCGTGCATGACGTGGAGAAAAGCCGCGATGCGGTGGCGATCGGCAACGCGTGGCGTGCCTTCGCTAACGACTGATACGCGGTGCTCGTACACGTCGTGCGTTCCTGACAGCGTAGGTGCGGCAACGTATTTCCACCATTAAACCTTAAAACATGCAAAGAAAGGCTGGCATGGATCAGATTCGATTGACTGGCGTTCGCGCGGTCGGCAAACACGGAGTGCTTGATTTCGAACATGAGCGTGCGCAAACGTTCGTCGTCGACGCCACGTTGTTTCTTGATCTTGCGCCAGCCGGGCATTCCGATGACCTGCGGGACACCGTCGATTACGGTGCCATCGCCAAAGGAATAGTCGCCATCATCGAAGGCGAACATGTCGATCTCATCGAAAAACTCGCTGATCGCATCGCCAGCATGATTCTTGAATATCCTGCCGTGGCACAGACGCAGGTGACCGTGCATAAGCCGAGCGCGCCAATCGTCGTACCATTCGACGACGTGAGCGTAACCGTGGAACGTTCCCGTGAAACAACTTCGGCTGCATCGCAAGTGCATCATGCCATCATTGCCATGGGTGGTAACCAAGGCGATGTGGCGGCCACCTTGCGTGACGCGGTGCGTTCGATCGACGGACTGGCATCCACTCAGGTTACGGGCGTTTCGCCGCTGTACCGAACCGATGCGTGGGGCATGCCCGATGGTACCCCCGACTTTTACAATGCGGTTGTTTCTGTGACCACCAAACTGTCGGCAATGGAACTGCTGCGAGGACTGCAGCGCATCGAAGTCGCACATGGTCGAGTGCGTACCGACCATTGGACTTCGCGCACACTTGATTTGGATATCATCGATTTTGACGGGCAGAGCAGCGATGATCCGGATCTGACGCTGCCTCACCCCCGCGCATGGCAGCGTGCGTTCGTGCTGGGTCCGTGGCTGGCACTCGAGCCGGACGCTGAATTGTCGGGCGAACATGCCGGTTCCGTGGCCCAGCTATTGCACGAGGCATCCGACCGCGACCATATCGACGAAATCGCTGATGATTGGATGGTGGGAAGTCCGACCGGCTACGGTATCGACGACCTTGCCTGCGATGCCAATAATGCGGGCGATGCGGATGATATGGACGAAGCGCATGATGCGATAGATTCCAGCGATCTGCCGGAAGGAACCGCCGCAGCCAAAGCGGCGGCACTTGCTTCTGCACAGCCAGAACCCGCATCGAAACGCGCGGTGATCTCACTCGACAGCCCAGCAACCGATGCCGAACAGCAGTTCCGCATGGCCATCGTCACGTTGGACGGCATTCCCGGCAACCAAGTCGAGGGCATCTCACCCCTCTACCATGTGAGCCAACTCGACGGACTCCCCGACAAAATGGCCGCGGTAATCCAGATTTCCACGCGCATGGGCGCCCATGATCTGATCGAAGCATTAGGCAATGTGGAAGCCTCCATTGGCGAAGACCTTGATCTCGACCTGATCGACATGGAAGGCGTGGAATGCGACGAACCCGACTGCAAGGTGCCGTGGCCCACCGCACGCAACCATGCCGCAGTGCTTGCGCCATGGCTCGACATGGATCCCGATGCGAGACTGGGTAAGGATCCGGTATCATTCCTGCTAGCCATGGCCCCCGATGCCGCGCAGGTGGGACTGCTGACCGACAATTGGATTATCGGAGGTACGCTATGAAAGCGCGCAGAACCCCTTGGTGGTGCTACGTTCTCGCTGCCGCATTAGGATTGCTTGCCGGAATAGGATTGGCGAAATATGGCGAGATTTCAGGTTTTCCATTGGTCGGCGCTCCATGGATTGTGCCCGTGGTGTTGGCGATTCTGGGATTCGTCGTGCTTTATATGGCATTGCAGATCCATAAATACACCACCACAGATTCCGAAAAACGCGCGCAGCTGAAACCTTTGGACCCGCAGAAGGCGTTCGCCACGCTGGTGTCGTGCAAAGCGTTGGGCGTGGCAGGAGCGGCGTTGGCCGGCTGGTATGGTGGGCAGCTCATCATGAGCCTGCCGCATGGCGAAGCAACGTTCTACAGCCAAGCCATCTTCGAATGCGCGATCGCGGCAATCGTATGCATAATCGATATGATCATTGGCATTGCGGGGGAGTGGCTGTGCCAAATCCCACCAATCGACGGCCCGGAAAGTCCGAAAATGAAAACGGCCACGCAACGCAATCGTTACGCGGCCGCGGCTACCAAATCAGCGACACAATCGAAAGTCTGATTACCTCACTTCTTCGGATCCTCTTCGGGAACGCGAAGCATCACCTCCTGGGTCATGCAGGCAACAAGTTCGCCATCCTGCGTATACACCTTCGCCTGACCCAAGCCACGGCCGTGAGCTGCAGTAGGCGTATCCTGCACATACAAATGCCACTGATTGATATCAATATCGCGATACCACCACATCGAATGATCGATCGAAGCGAACGAAATACCAGGCGTGGCAATACTCAACCCAGCGCGACGTAACACCGGCTCTAACATCACCTGATCGCAGCCCATCGCCAACATCGCACGATGCATAACCTGCGGAACATCAACCGTGCCATCAGCCTTCATCCACACCATCTGTTTACCAGAATCATTGTTGGCGCTCTTCTTATCGGCACCCAACATAATCGTGCGCGTCACATGACGAATGTCGAACGGCGACTTTTCCGCATAATATTTGGCAAACGAAGACTTCTCGGCAAATGGTTCCATAAGTTGCTTCGCGCTGGTCAACGCTTCCGGCTCCGGTACACCCTCCGGCATCGGATCGGCGAACTCAACACCCTCCTGACCCTGCTCCTGAAAACTGGCGATGGCGGTAAGAATCGAACCCTGAGCCTGCGTGACATTTACACGACGAGCCGAAAACGAGCGGCCATCACGCAGATTCTCCACATCAAACAGCAAATCCTGACGAATATCACCGGCAGAAATGAAATAGCCATGAATCGAATTCGGCAGGCGAGACGGCGACACCGTTTTGGATGCGGCCATCATAGCCTGCGCAATCACCTGACCGCCATACACGCGGCCAGTGGGGAAATACAGGCTTTCACCATTCACATACATATGATTGCGGTACATGGACGGCGTGCCCAGTTGAAGCACCTTTGCTAACCGTTGCAATGGTGTGATTGCCGTTTCTGTCATGACATTCCTCGATTCTTTTGAGTCGCATAGGTAACGCTTCGTTCCGGATTCGAGTCTACGCAAGGGCGGTAAATTTCGCCGGATTGTTTTGTAACGAATGCGTGAGAAGCGTGAACGGCAGGTAATCGTCAAACGATTCACATACGGCAAAGCGCCGCACTTCGTAACGAAGCACGGCGCTTTACTGAAATATGGGGTTAACTGGCCCTGCAATTATGGACTTGCTTCGCAAGGCTCATTGTTACCCTCGTTCGGCTGTCGCCTCACTCAGACTAAGCCTACAGACAGTCCATAGGACTGTCTGCTTAACGGCTTAGCGGGTCAGCTTGCGATGGAGACGGTGGGGGCGAGCCGCGTCTTCGCCAAGACGGGCGATACGGTTCTCCTGATAGGCCTGGAAGTTGCCTTCGAACCAGTACCACTTGGCCGGATTCTCATCATCGCCTTCCCATGCGAGAATATGCGTGGCCACACGGTCGAGGAACCAACGGTCGTGAGAGATCACCACAGCGCAGCCCGGGAAGCCGAGCAGTGCGTTTTCAAGCGATTCAAGGGTTTCAACATCAAGATCGTTGGTCGGTTCGTCGAGCAGCAGCAGGTTGCCGCCCTGCTTCAGAGTCAAAGCAAGATTCAGACGATTGCGTTCACCACCGGACAGCACGCCGGTGAGCTTCTGCTGGTCGGAACCCTTGAAACCGAAGGACGCCACATACGCGCGGGTCGGCACTTCAACGCCGGCAACCTCGATGAAGTCAAGACCGTCAGACACGGCCTCCCACAGGTTTTTATTCGGGTCAAGACCAGCACGATTCTGATCGACATAGCTGATCTGCACGGTCTCACCGATCTTCAGTGAGCCAGACGTCAACGGTTCAAGGCCGACAATGGTCTTGAACAGGGTGGACTTACCCACGCCGTTCGGGCCGATCACGCCGACAATGCCGTTACGCGGCAGCGTGAAGCTCAAATCGTCGATGAGCACGCGGTCGCCGAACGCCTTGTGAATATGCTCGGCTTCCAGCACAGTAGAGCCCAGACGCGGACCAGCAGGAATCTGAATCTCGGAGAAGTCAAGCTTCTTATTGTTACGAGCCTCCTGCTCCATCTGGTCGTAACGTTCCAGACGAGCCTTGTTCTTAGCCTGACGGGCCTTCGGCGAAGAACGCACCCAATCAAGTTCGCTCTTCAAACGCTTGGCGAGTTTGGCGTCCTTGGCGCCCTGGATCTCCATACGCTTGGCCTTCGTCTCCAAGTACGTGGTGTAGTTGCCCTTATACGGGTACAGCTGACCACGGTCGACCTCGCAGATCCACTCAGCCACGTTATCCATGAAGTAACGATCGTGGGTAACGGCGATGACGGCACCCTTGTACTGGTGCAGGAACTGCTCCAACCACAGAATCGACTCGGCATCAAGATGGTTGGTAGGCTCGTCAAGCAGCAGCAGATCAGGAGCTTCCAGCAGCAGCTTGCACAATGCCACACGACGGCGTTCGCCACCGGAGCACACCGTCACCGGGGTATCCGGATCCGGGCACTGCAGAGCATCCATAGCCTGCTCAAGCTGAGAATCAAGATCCCAACCGTTTGCGGCATCGATATCGTTCTGCAGCTTGCCCATCTCATCCATCAAAGCATCGAAATCGGCATCCGGATTGGCCATCTCTTCGCCAATCTGATTGAAACGAGCCACCTTTTCAGCGATCTCACCGAACGCCATCTTGATGTTCTCGCCAACAGTCTTGGTGTCATCCAGCGGCGGTTCCTGCTGCAGAATGCCGACGGTATAACCCGGAGTCAAAGAAGCCTCGCCATTAGACACGGTGTCGAGTCCGGCCATGATCTTCAGCAGCGTGGACTTACCCATGCCGTTCGGGCCAACAACGCCGATCTTCGCGCCTGGCAGGAAGCTCAAAGTCACGTCATCGAGAATCACACGGTCGCCGAAGGCCTTGCGGGCCTTGATCATCTGGTAAATGAATTCAGCCAATGTTGTGTTCCATCCTTAAGAAACGTTGGAATTCCAGCGTGTTGCATGAGCGGTCAACGGAAACTCAATCAAGGATTCCGGAACGCAACCCACGCACAATACCGTGCACAATTATCCCATACCCCATCTACACGGCGGTATGGGCGAAAGTCGTGCGCTCAGGCAGTAAGCGGAAGCAGCAGATGCTCATGCAAAGCAGGACGAACGATATTGTCGAAATCGCCAGATTCCGGGCATTGAATCGCAACAACCAAACCCTGCTTCGGCAAAACCGTAGTGATCTGACCGTACGCACCATCCGCACGATATGCCTCCTCATAAGGCGACATCCAGAACTGATAGCCATAACCGCACGTCCAAATATTGCTATACGGAGTGTCGATTTGCTTGCCGGAAGCCTGCTTGACCCACGATTCGCTGACAATGCGCGTGCCATGCCAAGTGCCATCATTCAAATAGACCTGGCCAAGTTTCAACATATTCGCAAGCGACATGTAGATCCCGCCGCCTGCAATCGGATGACCTTGCGGATCACATTCCCAAACAGGCCAACCCTGATCCAACTTGGAAAAAATCATGCCATACAAATACTCGCCAAGACGCATGCCGGCAGCCTGCTCCAACATGCGGCCCGCCAAATCAGAATCCGCAGACGAATAGCAGAACGTGCTGCCGGGCTCCACCTCAACCCTGCGAGAGAACATGTACCGTAAATAATCAGGCGCACCAACACCACTGCGCCGGTCAGGGTTCATCAAATACGCATGATTGAAACCGCTCGACATAGTCAGCAAGTGCCTCAGCGTGATCTGACCCAACTCCAGTTGCGCATCGGAGGGAACATACTCGGGGAACGAGTCGACCAATCGCGAATCGAGCGACAGCAAGCCATCTTCAATCGCAATGCCGATAGCCGTCGAAACATAACTTTTCGTATGGGAATAAATATTGCGATCCTGGTCGGGAACGAAATGACGTTCCGCGATAATGTCGTCGCCATCCGCAATCGCAACGGCTTCGACGGGCAGGGACTCGCTTTCAATGAGTTTGACGAAATCGTTGAACATATTGATGGCACCCATGAAATCTCCTTTGACACTGCCTTACGGTGCATTACGGAAACTGTAACGTAAGGCGGTTACGTACGATTGTTACATCAAACGATTTTTCCTAAGCCTGTCGCTAGATGGAGCGCCCGAAAAGCCGCTAGGTGCCATGCCTGAAAAAGTCGTTAAATGATAATGCCTTCGCAATGATCGATCTCGTGCTGGATGATCTGCGCGGTGAAACCAGTGAATGTGGCGTGGCGCTCGCGGAACTTGCGATCCGCATACGAGACCTCAATGCGCTGGAAGCGGACCGTGCGGCGCTCGCCTTTGAGAGACAGGCAGCCTTCGGAGGCGTCGTAGGCGCCGTCTTTCGCGGTGATCGTCGGGTTGAACATTACGAAGATGCGACCGCCGAAATCCTCGTCCACGAATGCAATGATGCGCTTCGAGACGCCGATCATGTTTGCGGCCATGCCGACGCAGCCGTTGCGGTGTGCGTCGAGTGTGTCTTTGAGATCCTGCGCGACGGCAAGATCCTCGGGCGTATTGAGCGCCTCCGCCGACGGCTGGCTCAAAAACGGAATGGACGTCATGATTTCGCGCTGCATGTGATGTTTCCTCTCGCTGGTTCCTTTGCTGGTCTGCCAACATTGTATGGCGTTATTATGCGACGCCGTACGGCGATGGGACGGATGACCGGTTCGCGCCTATCCATTTACGGAATGTCTCGTGGCGATTTTGAAATGTGGGACTGCAATCGACGCAATATGCTTGGAACCATGGATGACATGCCTCAATATCGGAAATACATGACGCAGGCGCTGGAACTGGCCCATAAGGGAGCCGGTTGGGTGAATCCGAATCCGTTGGTCGGCACGGTGGTGGTCCGCGACGGCGAGATTCTCGCAGCCGGATACCACGACCGCTACCGCGGACCGCATGCGGAACGCATGGCCTTCGACTACGCCGACGAGCATGGTATCGACATGCATGGAGCCACGGTCATCGACACTCTCGAACCTTGCTGCCATGTCGGATCGCAGCCGGCATGCACCGATCTAATTCTTTCGCACGGCATAACGCGCGTCGTGGTCGGTTCGATCGATCCGAATCCCATCGTGGCCGGCAAAGGACTTCGCATTCTTGAGGAAAACGGTGTGGAAGTGGTATATGACGTGATGCGGGCGGAATGCGACGCCATCAATCGCCATTTCTTCCACTACATCACCACAGGAATGCCGTACATTGTGGACGGCAGAAAACATGCGGAGGAATCTGATGCCGAATACGCTGTACGTCGACGCGGGCTATATGACACGTATGCGGCGGTGTTGGGCATATGTCCGACTGGTGGCCGTGCGGGTGCCCCGGGTAATTCGAACGGTACGGAAGGATCGGTGGGAAGTGCCGCACGCCTTCCGGGTCGGACGGATCGGCTGGATATTTCGGATGGTGCCTTTGCCCATTTCGACGGGCCGGTCCAAGCTGTGGATGCTAACGAGGTGGTGGTCGGAAGGCACAAGCCGTTGCATCTCGACATCCGTGCGCTCGCCGATACGGAACCCGACGAATGGCTGCGCGAACTCGGCCGCCGCAAAATCGATAGCCTCGTCGTCGATGATGATGACGTTTTCGAAATGCTGTCTTCGATCTGACGAAAAAGGGATATGCCTATGCCGTGTTTTCAGTTTGAAATGTCCTATATGTGGCAGTTTTTGGCATTTCAGAAAAATGATTTCCGTTATATGTGGCAGTCTCCCAAGGAAAATCTCGTCTAGGGGGTACTGATTGGGGTCTTTTGAGGCTTGAAACCGGTCTGGTCTGCCACATATAGCGGTTTTGGTTTTTCTGGGGATGACAAATCTGCCACATATAGTGGCTTTCAGATGAGAATCTTTCTGCTTCCATTGGCGAGAGACGTTATGCGGATGTGTATCCTCCCTGAGGACATTCAAGGAATCGGTCGGTCTCTGTCCATCCGCATTCGAAAAACAGTGGATAAGTGGATAACCGAGGTTATGCGCGAAAAAATGTGGATAAACAGTCGGCCGCCGGCATGCCTGATTGAGACGAACGTGCGCTGCTGCGCTGCTGCGGGATACCATGGCACGGGTAGGGCATCACGTTGAAATGAGGATATATGGACGAGCCGTGTGTGATTGAAAACGTGTGTTTCGTAGGTTCGGATAAGCCGGTCGACATTGCTGTCCGTCACGGGCGAATAGCTTCGGTGCGACCTTCGGAAAGGCCAACGGATGCTGCTTCGAAGATATGGGTGATTCCCGGATTGTGGGACTGCCACACGCATTTCACGCAGTGGTCGTACACGTTGGGACGGCTCGATCTGATTGATGCACGCAGTGCCAGCGAAGCGCTCGACATGTTGCGTCGGCACTTGGAGGAGCGTCGTGAAAACGGCGCACTCGACCCGAACCAATATGTGGTCGGCATGCGCTTCCGGCATTCCCTGTGGTCCGATGACGCCCAGCCGACCCTGGCCGCGATCGATGCGGTGGCGGGAGACCAGCCGGTGGCGCTGTCAAGCGCCGACATGCATTGCGGTTGGGTGAACTCTGCCGCCGCGCGCAAGCTTGGCGTAGATGTGGACGAATCCGGACTCGTCGGCGAGCTTGAGTGGTTCGACGCCTACTGCAAGCTGGACAAAGGACCTGGTGCGGCCAATGAGCTGATGCATCTGTTGCGCAACGCCGAACGCGACGCTGCGAGCAAAGGCGTGGTCGGCGTGCGCGACTATGAGATGGCGGAGAACATCGACACGTGGATTAGCCGATTCTCGCAAGGGCTTGATGGTCTGCGTGTCGAGGCTGGCATATATCCCGAGAGACTCCGGCAAGCCATCGACGACGGCTGGCACACCGGAGACGAATTGCCCGGAAGTCATGGTTTGGGCCACGTCGGCGCGATGAAGATGATCTCCGACGGCTCGCTCAACACCCGTTCCGCCTACTGTTCCATGCCATATTCGGGCATCAGACCGGAAACCTACGGCACATTGAGCTATGCCCCTGAGCAAATCGAGTCGTACATGCGACTCGCCGTCGAACATGGCTTCGACATCGCCTGTCATGCCATCGGCGATGAAGCGAACACCATTGTGCTTGATTGTGCCGAACGCACCCATGCGCATGGTTCCATTGAGCATGCCCAAATGCTCAAGGAGTGCGACATTCCGCGACTCGCGCAGCTGGGACTTGCTGCAAGCATCCAACCGCAGCACGCCATGGACGATCGTGACGTCATTGCGCGATTCTGGGGCACCCCCGCCGGAATCCCTTATGCATTCAATAGCCTGCATAAGGCGGGGACCAAGCTGCTCATGGGCTCGGATGCGCCGGTCGCGCCGCTGGACCCATGGATGGCCATCTCCGCGGCGGTATTCGGTACGGAAAGTTCCGACCGCGAGCCTTTCCAACCTGAGCAGTGCCTTGATTTTGAAACGGCGCTCGCTTCGTCCACCGCGGTCGGACGCGTGGCTTTGCGGGACGCAGACGCGGCCGATTTGGTGCTTCTGGACTGTGATCCGAGCATAATCGATTCTCCGGAGGCCATGCGTGCCATGCCCGAGCATGTGCTTGGCACTATGCTTGCCGGTCGCTGGACGTACCAACAGGCTGAATGAAAACCGTTATGTGTGGCAGATTCCACGGTGCTGGAAAAGTCAAAATCGCTATATGTGGCAGACCTGAGATTTCTTAACGGGATTTTTCTATAGATTTATACCCTCGAATGTAGTGTGAATCTGCCACATATAGCGCAAATCGGATTTTGAAGATGCCTTAATCTGCCACACATAAGGGATTTCAGATGATTGGCGCGCCCGTGCAAGATGAGTATGACGTGCGAGTCTACTCGGATAGGAGGAAGACCGCACCTCTGAGTGGGGGCTGCGGCCTTCCTGATGTGATTTTGAGTGAGAATCACTGCACGGCGGCGAGTGCCTGATCGAGGTCGGCGATGATGTCGTCGGCGTTTTCGATGCCGCAACTCAAACGTACCAGGTCAATGCCTACGCCCGCCTCAATGAGCTGTTCCTCGGTAAGCTGACGGTGCGTGGTGCCTGCCGGGTACAGGGTGCAGCTGCGGGCGTCGGCCACGTGCGTGGCGATGGACACCATCTTCAAATGGTCGAGGAACGCGGACACTTTTTCGCGTCCGCCAGGCACGCCGAAGGAGATGACGCCGCAAGTGCCGTTCGGCATGTACTTTTCGGCCAGCGCATGGTATTTGTCTCCCTCAAGGCCCGGAAAGCTCACCCAGCTGACGCGCGGGTCAGCGCTCAGCCACTGTGCCACCTTGAGCGCGTTCGCGCAGTGGCGCTCCATGCGTACTCCCAGGGACTCCAAATGCATGCCCATGATCCACGAGTTGATTGGTGCCGGTGTTGAGCCGAAATCGCGCATAAGCTGTGCGGTGGCTTTGGTGATGTAGGCGGCCTTGCCAAAATCTTTGGCGTAGGTCACGCCATGGTAGGAGTCGTCTGGTGTGGTGAGTCCGGGGAATTTCTCCGCATGAGCCATCCAATCGAAGTTGCCGGAATCCACGATTGCGCCGCCCACGCAGGAGCCGTGACCGTCCATATATTTGGTGGTGGCGTGCGTGACGATGTCCACGCCATACTGGAATGGACGACAGTTGACTGGTGTGGGGAACGTGTTATCGACGATCAGTGGCACGCCGTGGCGGTGCGCTGCGTTCGCGAACTTTTCGAAATCAAGAACGATGAGCGCCGGATTGGAGATGGATTCGCCGAAGACCGCCTTGGTGTTCGGCTGGAATGCCGCTTCGAGTTCTTCCTCGGTGCAGTCCGGGCTTACGAACGTGCATTCGATGCCCATTTTGCGCATGGTCACGTTGATGAGGTTGAACGTGCCTCCGTAGATTGCGGAGGATGCAACGATGTGGTCACCGTTGTTGCAGATGTTGAAGAGTGCGAAAAAGTTTGCCGCCTGCCCGGATGAGGTCAGCATTGCGGCTGCGCCGCCTTCCATTTCGCAGATTTTCGCTGCGATGGTGTCGTTGGTTGGGTTCTGCAGTCGGGTATAGAAGTATCCGGATTCGGATAGGTCGAACAGTCGGCTCATCTGTTCGCTTGACTTGTATTTAAAGGTTGTTGCCTGAATGATTGGGGGTGTGCGGGATTCGCCGTTTCCAGGCTGGTAGCCTCCCTGCACGCAGATGGTGTCGACGTTTTCGCTCATGGATTTCCTTCTTTCGATTGGGTGCTTCATTGCGTAGCGCTGCGGTGCAACGAACATGCTCACCTTATCACTGAGTTGATAATTGGCTATTCTTCAATAGAAACGCCGAATAGTTCACTGAATTGACAAACTTAGGAAATTGATTTTATTATATACATCAAGGCAGGCGGGAATCCGCTTGACGGGAAAAGCAATGTCTTGTGAAAGTAAAAACCAATAGCAAAGGAGCAACCCATGGGTCTGTGGGATATCGAAAAGATTCCGTATGTCGGTCGTGAAAAGGGACCGCAGGAGGGTCTGGCTTTCCATTACTACGATGCCGACAAGGTTGTTGCCGGCAAGAAGATGAAGGATTGGCTGCGTTTCGGCGTCGCTTGGTGGCACACGTTCGATCAGGAGCTGGTCGATCCGTTCGGCACCGGCACCGCCCAGCGTCCGTGGTACGGCAAGTACTCCAATGCTGAGGATGAGGCCCTGGCCAAGGTCGACTACGCCTTCGAGTTCTTCCAGAAGCTCGGCGTCGAGTACTTCTGCTTCCATGATCGTGATATCGCTCCGGAAGGCGATACCCTGCGCGAGACCGACAAGAACCTGGACAAGGTCGTCGACAAGATCGAAGAGAACATGAAGTCCACCGGCATCAAGCTGCTGTGGAACACCTCCTCTCTGTTCACCAACCCGCGCTTCGTTTCCGGTGCTTCCACCTCCCCGTTCGCCGACATCTACGCTTACGCCGGTGGCCAGCTGAAGCATTCCCTGGAGATTGCCAAGCGCCTGGGTGCTGAGAACTACGTGTTCTGGGGTGGACGTGAAGGCTACGAGAACCTGTGGAACACGCAGATGAAGCGCGAACAGGCGCACATGGCCAAGTTCTTCCACATGTGCCACGAGTATGCTCAGGAGATCGGCCTGGACGCTCAGTTCCTGATCGAGCCGAAGGCCAAGGAGCCGACGATGCACCAGTATGACTTCGATGCATCCACCGCCATCGCCTTCCTTAAGACCTACGACATCGACTTCATGAAGCTGAACCTCGAAGGCAACCACGCCAACCTGGCCGGTCATACCTACCAGCACGAGATCCGCACCGCCCGCGAGGCCGGTGTGCTCGGCTCCCTCGATGCCAACCAGGGCGACAAGCTCATCGGCTGGGATATGGATGAGTTCCCGACCGACCTGTACGAGACTTCCACCGTCATGTGGGAGGTCCTCGCCGAGGGTCAGATCGGCCCTCACGGCGGCCTGAACTTCGATGCCAAGCCGCGCCGCACCTCCTTCGCCGCCGAGGATCTGTTCCGCTCCCACATCGCAGGTATGGATGCATTCGCCGCCGGCCTCTTGGTCGCTGCCAAGATGCACGAGGACAAGGTCATCGAGAACCTGCAGGCCGAGCGCTACAGCTCCTTCGATTCCGGTATCGGCGCGACCGTCGAGAACGGCACTGCCTCCCTGGCCTCCCTCGAGGAGTATGCTCTGGATATCCCGCAGTCCAAGCTCATCGAAGCCACCAAGTCCGATCACCTCGAGTCCGTCAAGGCCACGATCAACAACTATATGATCGACGCATTGGCCGAGGCGTGAGCCGAAATCGAGCATTGGTTGGGTGCGCGTAGCGCTCCGAAATTGCCGGGGCGGGCGTGGCCCAACAAGGAGTTTTCGTTAGGACTCTGATTTATCGCTGGATTAAACAGCGAGGCTCGGTTGCAACAAAACCGAATATGGTGTGTCGAAGCGTTGGTGCTCCGGCACACCATATATTTTTACCTCATCCTTCCTTAAATTTCCTTCGCATACAAGTCGTCTGCCGGCTATGTCGTCGGTGGACGACTTGCATGTGTTATGAAAACAAGTCGAAGATTTCAACTATTCGCAATAATACGATGTGGAAAAGCGTTTCTGAATAAGGTGTATTTATGACCGCGACTATTACCATTACCAATCCCATTCTTAGTGGAATGAATCCTGATCCGAGTTGGATTTGGGATGATGAGTTCCAGCGAATTGTGTTGGTGACTTCTACTTTTGAGCTTGTCCCAGGTCTTCCCATTTACGTTTCCGAGGATATGACGTGCTGGAAGCATGTGTCGAATGTGATAGATGCTGACTTGGCAAGGCGCCTACTTATTCCTTTCGTGGATGATTCGGGCGGTGTCTATGCGCCGACGCTGCGCAGGATTCATGGCAAATATGTGATTGCATGCACCATTGCCCGTCTTGATGATCGCCGTGCTATGGAAGGTGGTTGCACAGAAAGCGAGCTGATGCGGTTCCACGCCGCGGGGGGCAATTTTATCCTTGAAGCGGATTCTATCGAAGGGCCATGGCGTGGCCCGTTCTGGATTGAGGGCGCTGAAGGCATCGATCCAGACATCTTCGAGGACGGGGATGGCAACGTGTACTGGACCCAGACCCGTCCTGCGGTCAATCCGCAATGGGAAGGCCAGACCGAGGTCTGGACCCAACGCATTAATCCGGAGACTTGGACTTTTGTCGATGACGGTCTTCCTGCGGGATCGGGCAAGACGGTAATATGGCGCGGATACGGTATGGAATCGGTGTGGGCTGAGGCGCCGCATCTCTATCGCGTGGGTGATTATGTGTATCTGATGACCGCTGAGGGGGGCACCAGTTTCGAACATAGCGAAATGGCCATGCGCATCTATGCACCGCATGGACTGCTTCGGGCGTTCGAAGCTTACGAACGGGAAGTATCCGAATTGGGTGAGTGCATTCCGCAGGTTCGTGACGGGGAACGCTGCTATCTTGGCACCGCAATCCGTGCCTTCCACGCGGATAAGAAGAATCCGATTCTCACCCACCGACATCTGGGTTTGTCGGAACCGCTGCAATGCGTGGGACATGCGGACCTGTTGCTTCATCCGGAACTGGGATGGTGGCTGGTGTGTCTCGGCGTGAGAGAGACACGGGGAAAGCGTGACGGCGAATTATTGAGCTACTTGGGAAGGGAGAGCTTTGTCGCTCCGGTATCCTGGGAACATAATCCGGCCGATTGGAAGCTGGACGGCAACGGTGCATCATATACGCATGAAGGTGACCCCGGATGGCCAGTGACTTGCGCTGGTCTTGGCCGCTTGGCCGACGAGATCACGGTTACTACTGAAGACGATGGCATCGCCATCGAGCCTAGGGTGAAATCCTCGCTCGCCGGTGACGTGGAACCTGCGCTGGTGGATGTGACTGATGGCTCGACGAACGATGTGGTGGTGCGCGATGAGCGTGATGTCAGCTACCGCAGAATAGCGAAACTGCCGACGCTCATGCCGATTCCCATGTCCGGTTCTTTAGTGATTCGGCAGAATTCCACACATTACGCGGTGTTTTCGATGCATGGCACGGATGTGCGCTACGAGATGGTGAATGGAGACGATTCGCAAGCTGGGTCTGTTGCCGTACAGGCTGACGGAGTGCGTCCGGCGGTACTTTTCGACGACAACCGCTTGTCGGTCATCGTGACTGACATGCATGGTTTGGTTGATTCTGCGACGTTCGTGCGTCAGGGACAGGTCCTGCTGAGTGTCGATGCTCGTTTCCTCAGCACCGAATGGGCCGGTGGGTTCGTCGGTTGCATGGCCGGCTTCATGGCATAGATTCTACGGAATTTCAGGATGGTTCACTGCTGGTGTTCCGACGGGCCGTCTTAGAACGAGTTGAAAACGGGTCGAAAGGCTAGGAGCGCTGTGTTCTCCCTCCGGTTGTGCCTGTGAGGTTTGCCCCGCTGATTAACCCTCGAGTTGCTGTGTGCTGTTGCGTACCACTAGCGATGTCGGCATGATGATGTGCGGTTGGATCACGTCGTCGGTGGACAGCGCCTCGACCAGCATACGTACGGCGGCCCTTGCCATATCTTGGAGCGGCTGCCGTACGGTGGTCAGCGCCGGGCCAAGGAATGCGGCAGTCTGCACATCGTCGAATCCGACCACGGATAAATCCTCGGGAATACGTAATCCCAGCTGCCTTGCCGCCTCGTAGACGCCCATGGCCTGCAGATCGCTGCCGGCGAAGATTGCGGTCGGACGATTTGGTCGTTTCAACAGGGAGATGGACTGTGCGTAACCGCCGGAAGTGGTGAAATCGCCTTCGGTGATAAGTTCGGGATCGGCTTCGATTCCATGTTCCGCAAGCGCTGATGTATATCCGTCCAGACGTGCTTTGGAACACATCATCTCCTCCGGTCCGGTGATGATGCCTATGCGGGTATGTCCGAGTGCGAGCAGATGCCTGGTGGCGATTACGCCTCCGGTCCAGTTGTCCGCTTGCACCGACAGCGTGTCTGGATCTGGATTACCGAATGGATCGAACAAGACGAAGGGAATACCTCTGGAATGCAGTTTGTTCCGCTCGATACGTGTCAGACTGGAGAAGACAAGAATGGCGCCATCCGTCTGCCGACGCAGCATGTTGTCAATCCAGGATGAGTCCGGGTGCTGGCGATTGCCGCCTTCGGTGGTGATGACGTTCAAATCATGCAACTTGGCTTCGCGAATGGCGCCACGGAGTACTTCAAGGGCCCAAACATTATCGAAATCTTGGAACACGATTTCGATAATTCGTTGGCTTTTCGTGCCTGTCGCTTTACGGGAATACCCATACCGTTTCAACACCGCGTTGATGGTTTGCCGCGTCTCTTCGGAAACGTCGGCTCTGCCGTTGAGCGCCTTGGATACGGTGGAAAGGGAATAACTGGTCTCTTTAGCTATGTCAGAGAGTCGTACCGTAGCTTTTTTTGCCGTATTGCGCATGAGTCACTCCTTCTTCATTTTCATCATATCCGAAAATGCGAACGAAAGTTTCGGTTTACGTTTTTCGAAACTTTCGATATGTTGGCAATACTTAAAAACGTTGTAAAATCAACGAGAAATAGTTAGTTTTCTGATTTTACAAAAAACTTGACTTTGTGTGATTTGTTTCGGTAGTCTATAGGTACAACGAAAATGGAATGGAAATTTTCGAAGGGAGTCAAAGGCTGATTCTCTGTCTGCCAGGGGAGCTGCAGCAGCATTCGTTGCGGTCATGCTTCCCGATTTGACCCATTCGAGAGAGAGATCGTTCCTGTCGTTGCCATCATTTTGTCGATGATGATTTGGTCAATAAGGAGAAGACAATGAAGTTCAAAACCATTGCAGCTGCCACTCTTGCGGTGGCGACCATGTTGGGCATGGGTGCCTGCGGCTCCAGCGCTGGTGCCAAAGACGATAAGACCATTACGTTCTGGCATAACGCAACAGCTGGTGACGGCAAGCAGTATTGGGAGGATCTGGCCAAAGCGTTCGAGAAGAAGACCGGTGTCAAGGTTCAGATCCAAGCCATCCAGAACGAGGATTTCGAAGGCAAGCTGACCACCGCTATGCAGGATCCCGCCTCCGGCCCGGATGTGTACATGACCCTTGGTGGTGCCAAGACCAAGGACATGGTTGATGCCGGACAGGCCATGGACCTCACTGATAAGATCAGTGACACCGTCAAGAAGCAGATGTCTTCTGCGCTGAAGTCCATGTCCTATGACGGCAAGGTCTATGGTGTTCCGGCCACTGTCCAGCCTGGTGGCATCTGGTATTCCAAGGATCTGTTCAAGCAGGCTGGCATCGATGCCGCGCCGACCACTTTCAGCGAGCTGAAGACCGATGTGCAGAAGCTTCGCAGCGCTGGCATCGAGCCGATCGCACTCGGTGGCAAGGATGCTTGGCCGGTCGGTCACTGGTACTACTGGTTGTCCATGCGCGAATGCTCTCCGAAGGCCTACGCCAAGGGCGTCAATGACAAGGATTTCTCCGACTCCTGCTGGACCAAGGCCGGAGATGATCTGAAGGATTTGTTGGATGCGAATGCTTTTAACGAAGGATTCCTCACCACGACGGCCCAGCAGGGCGCCAGCTCGTCCGCAGGTCTGCTGGCCAATCATAAGGCTGCGATGGAGCTCATGGGCACATGGGAGCCTGGAGTTCTCAAGGACCTGACTCCGGACAAGAAGCCAATGGCTGACCTTGGCTTCTTCGCCTTCCCGACCGTGGACGGAGGAAAAGGCGAGGAAGGTGCTTTGATGGGCGCTGTGACCGGTTTCTCTGTCAATCCCGAGGCTCCGGACGCTGCTGTTGATTTCGTCAATTTCATGGCTGAGAAATCAAATCAGGAGAAATACGCCACTGCGTTCAGCACCATTCCGGCTTCTGCCGAAGCTTACGATGCGGTTACCGATGAAAATCTTAAGGCTATCCTCGAAGCTATGAAAAAGTCTGATGGCATGCAGCTGTGGATGGATACCGCTCTCGGCGGAAATATTGGCACCGCTCTTAATTCCGGAGTGGTGAATCTGCTTTCCGGACAGGGGACTTCGGCTGACATCGTCAAGGCGATGAAGGACGCAGCGTCCAAGGGCTGATAGTGAACATGGCTGGTTGACGGCCAAAGGAGGGTGGATAGACAGATCTTCATCTGCCCTCCTTCCTATTCGAGAAACGTATCTGGTAGTGGAGAAAACCATGTCAAGTACAAGCAAAGACGCGGTGACGCTGCGCGCTAAGCGGTCCAAGAAACCGTCCGATGGCAAAGTGCGTCGTAATGTTGAGATTTTCGTACTGTCCGCACCTGCGATTCTTCTGTTCGTCTGCTTTGTGATTCTGCCTATCGTCTTGGGTGCTTATTACGGCTTCTATCAGTGGAAGGGCTACGGACTTCCCTCCAAGACAGGTAAATTCGTTGGTCTCCAGAACTACATCACAGCGCTTAAGGATCCCGCGTTCCAGGCGGCGATTCTGCATACCTTCGAGGTCGTGATCGGCTCGTTGGTTATCCAGGCTCCGCTTGCCATCCTGTTCGCATTGCTGCTGAACCAGAAGTTCAAGGGGCGTGGTCTCATCCGCACCCTCATCTTCGTGCCGTATGTCGTTTCCGAGGTCATCGTCGGCACAGGATGGAGCCTGTTGCTACAGAAGAAGGGCGCCATCAATGAGATTCTGGCCAACTTTGGCATCAATGGTCCCGATTGGCTGGCCGACCCGAAAATCGCTATTTGGACGTTGCTGTTGCTGATCAGCTGGAAATACGTCGGTTTCGCCGTAATTCTGATGCTCGCCGGCATGCAATCCATTCCCGATGAACTGTATGAAGCAGCCAAAGTGGATGGGGCGAGTTTCTGGCAGATGCAGAAAAGCATCACGTTGCCGTTGCTTGCTCCGACGTTGCGGATCTGGGTGTTCCTTTCCATGATTGGCTCTCTGCAGCTTTTCGATCTGGTCTATATCGTGTGGGGCCAGTATGTGTCGACCACCGCTGGTGTGTCCACCATGGCCACCTACATGGTGCGTGAAGGTCGTGGAGCCGGCAACTATGGCTATGGTTCCGCCGTTGCTCTGATCATCTTCGTGATCTCTTTGATCATCGCGCTCGTCTATCAGAAGTTTGTGCTGAACCGTGACTTGGACGGTGCTGTTACTGAACAGAAAGAAGCCGAGAAGCGTGCCAGGAAGCGCGCAAAAGAAGTGCAGCATCGTGAGGTTGCTGCTCTGGCAAGTGAGGTGAAGTGATGACTGCCGCAACAATCGCAGGACATTCCAACAAAAGCGAGTACAGCAAGAAGAATGGTTACCGTAAGTCATCCAAGACGCCATGGGGCAACCCAATCGTCTACTTCTTCTCCCTGGTGCTTGTGGCCATCTGTATCACTCCGGTGTTGTACATTATCTTTGGCGGCTTCCGTACCAATTCGCAGATCACCAACCATCCGTCCGGGATGCCGAACCCATGGGTTCCCGACAACTACAAGACGGTCATCAAAAGTGATATTTTCTGGACGGAACTGAAGAATTCTACCATCGTGGGTATCGCCACCATGGTAGGCGTCGTGGTGCTTAGCATCATGGTGAGCTTTGTCATCGCCCGATACAAATTCCGCTATGCGCCGCTTATGTACGCGTTGTTCTCTGCTGGTCTCATGTTCCCGATGACCGTTGGCATTACACCTTTGTATCTGCTGATTCGCAATCTGGGTCTGGCCAACTCCCTGTGGGGTCTGATCCTTCCGCAAATTGCCTTCGGACTTCCTCAGACCATCATCATCTTGGTGCCGTTCCTACAGTCGATTCCTAATGAGCTTGAGGAGGCCTGTCTTCTCGATGGATGCTCCCGCCTTGGCTTCTTCTGGCGCATGGTCATTCCGCTGTCCATGCCTGGCGTGGCCACCACTGGAATCCTTACCTTCGTGGGAAGCTGGAATGCCTACATGCTGCCGCTGTTCGTGCTCAGTGATGCCAACAAGTACACATTGCCACTTGGCGTACAGATGTTCAGCTCCGAACACTCCGTTGACACCGCACAGGTGTTGGCCTTCACCTCTCTGGCTATGATTCCGGCCCTGATCTGTTTCACCATCTTCCAGAAGAAGATCGTCGGCGGCCTGACAGGTGCGGTCAAGGGCTGACGGAATGTAGCAACCCACGCCCGGAAGATGTTCCTTTCCGTCTTCCGGGCTTCATCTCTTATGCAAGAGGTACATTATGAAGATTTCCAACCCGGTGCTCACCGGTTTTCATGCCGATCCTTCAATGATTCGCGTCGGTGACACCTATTACATTGCCAATTCCACTTTCGAATGGTTCCCAGGCGTTCGCCTGCATGAGTCCAAGGACTTGGTGCATTGGAACATTCTTCCAAGCCCGTTGAGCCGGTCCAGCCAGCTTGATATGAGAGGAAACCCCTCTTCGGGAGGCATCTGGGCTCCTGACCTAAGCTATGCGGATGGCAGGTTCTGGCTGATTTACACTGATGTCAAGGTGGTCAATGGTGCATTCAAGGATTGCACTAATTATTTGGTCACTGCCGAGGACATCCACGGGCCATGGAGCGAGCCGGTTCGCATCAACGGGGTCGGTTTTGACGCCAGCCTGTTCCATGACGACGACGGCCGCAAATACTTGGTGCAGCAGACATGGGATTTCCGTGAATACCACCACCAGTTCGACGGTATCACATTGACGGAATTCGACGTCGACACCATGAAGCTCAAGCCAGAAACGGCCCGCACCATCTGGGATGGCACCTCGGTGAAGGTCACCGAAGGTCCCCACCTATACAAGAAGGATGGTTGGTACTACCTGTTTGCCGCAGAAGGCGGCACGGTGTATGAACATCAGGAATCTGTGGCGCGTTCCCGTACCCTTGACGAATGCTCCTTCGAAGTTATGCCGAATGGCCCGTTCATCGGTAACTTCGACACTCCTGACACCTATTTGCAGAAGCAGGGCCATGGAGCGTTGGTGGACACCCCGTCCGGCGAGTGGTATTACGCTTCCCTATGCGGTCGTCCGTGGCGTCATGATACCGAACCGGCCCATGGTACCCGCGGATGGTGCACACTCGGACGCGAGACCTCCATCCAGAAAGTCGAATGGGATGAGGACGGTTGGCCGCGCGTGGTTGGAGGTCACGGCGGACAGCGTTACGTTGATGCTCCAAAAGATGCTATCGAGACTTTGGCTCCAACGACGCGTGACGAACATGATGAGTTCGATTCCGGCGAGCTCGGTCCGAATTGGAACACTCTACGCGTCCCGTTCACCGACGCCATGGGCACGGTGGGCGGTGGCAAACTGGCATTGCGTGGTCAGGGCTCGCTGTGCAACCTGTTTGACTTGTCTCTTGTGGCTCGTCGCTGGCAGGCATTTGATTTCGACGCCGAAACCAAGGTGCGTTTCGATCCGAAGAATTACATGCAGATGGCAGGCCTGACCAACTATTACGATGACCTATGCTGGTCATGGGCGTTTGTCACTTGGGATGAGAAACGACACGCAAGGGTCATCGAAGTGGCTCAGAACGATTTCAACCAATATACGTCGTTCCTCAAGGATGACGCCATCGTAGTGCCCGAAGAGGCTGAGGCGGTATGGCTGCGCACCAAGGTCCGCACGGAATACTATTCCTACGAATATTCCTTTGACGGAGAACATTTCACCGAGATTCCGGTCAGGCTCGATGCGAAGATCCTGTCCGACGATTACGTGAACCAACGTTACGGCGGCTTCTTCACCGGCGCGTTTGTGGGACTTGCCTGCGTCGATCTGTCCGGCTATGACGCGCAGGCCGAATTCGACTACTTCGACTATCGGGAGCTTTCCGATAACCAGTAGACAGTGCCGGCTGGCGACAGAGCGTCCGCCGTCAGCCGGCATACTCGACGGGATTGAATTCTATGGGCAATGAGGAGCGGACGAGCATGGTTTTGCAATTGCCGAAACTGCTTGACGACGGTTGCGTGCTGCAGGCCGGTGCGACCATACATATCTGGGGCGCCGGCGACCCTGGACGCGGCGTGCTGGTACGCCTCGATGGCAAGGACCGGACTACGCGGGTGAAGGACGACGGCTCATGGAGCGTGCCGTACGGTCCGATCAAAGCAGGCGGACCGTACGATTTGACGGTGCGTTATGAGGACGGAACCGAATGCATCTCGCGCCAATGCTATGCGGGAGAAGTGTTCCTGTGTTCGGGACAGTCGAACATGGAACTGCCCATGGCTTGGGTGCGTGCGGACTATCCGCTGGAGTGGGATCGTGAGCCTGACCCATTGCTGCGGCAATACAAAGTGATTCCCGATTGTGACTTCAACGGTCCCCGCAACGATCATGATCATGCGTTCTGGCAGGGATGCGATGCGGAAACCCTTGGAGATTTCTCCGCGCTCGCCTATTTCTTCGGACGCAGAATCCGTCAGTGGCTGAATGTGCCCGTCGGCCTGTTGAACGTTTCATTGGGCGGATCGCCGATTGAATCTTGGATGGATGCTGACGCATTGCGGGCGTTCCCCGAAGCGCTCGCTGACCTTGAGCCGTATCTTGGCGATGGCGTGGCGTCGAAGAAAAGCCGCGATTCCGTTGCCGAGCGGGACCGGTGGTACCAGGCGCTTGGATACGAGGCTGTGGCCGATGCCCACCATGAATGGCTGCCATTGATCGCGTGGGACTGTCCGGAATCCAAGAACATCGAGCCGTGCGACGTGGCATGGCATGACATACGCCTGCCGGGATGGTACAAGGATCGCGGACTTGCCGGTTTCCGCGGCGAGATTACCATGAGAAAAACCGTGTTCCTGCCTCCGTCGGATGCGGGGAAGCCCGCCCTACTGCGTCTGGGCACCATGAATGATGCCGACCATACGTGGGTCAATGGTGTGTTGGTCGGTGGGCGAAGCAATGTGTATGAGCCGCGGGACTATCCGGTCGCAGCCGGCGTGTTGCGCGCCGGCGCGAACGAAATCCGCATGCGTCTGGTCGTTGAACGGCCCGGCGGCCGTGTGACGCCCGGCAAACGGATGACACTGACCATCGGAGACGATATCTTCGACCTGTCCGGCATTTGGCAGTATGCCGTGACCGCCGAAGCTGACCGCGATTGCCCATTCGAGGATTTCGTCAGATGGAAGCCGACCGGCCTGTACAATGCCATGCTCGCCCCGTGCTTTCCATATGCGGTGCGGGCCGTGCTGTGGTATCAGGGCGAATCGAATACCGGCGATCGCGCCATGCAATATGGTGACGAGCTGAAGGCCATGATTCAATTGTGGCGCGTCAAATGGCATCAGCCGGATATGCCGTTTCTGATCGTCCAGCTTCCAAAATTCGACATCGACGCCATTGAGGATGGAGGCTGGCCACTCGTCCGCGAACAGGAGTGGAACGTCGCAAACGAACTTGAAAACGTTGCGACGGTGGTGACGCTTGACGCAGGCGAGGGCAACGATCTGCATCCGTATGACAAGAAGCTCGTCGCGGATCGCGTGTTCAATGCCGCGATGGATTTGGTATACGGTCGCCAGGCTCAGCCTCAACCGGCCGTGGAAACCATCGAGGTCTGCGGAGATCTGTTGCGGATGCACTGTGTGTGGCGGAGTCGCTCGGACGAGCGGATCCGATCGGAGAGCCGCCGGCTGATGACGTTGGACGGTGACGCTCCCCAGGAAATCGAATTTTTATGGCGCGACTGCGCCACATCCGCGCGGGCCGAGGCATGGCTGGACGGCTGTGATATCGTGGCGCGCATGACGGCGCGCAGGCCAGATGAGGTGCGGTACGCGTGGAGCAATAATCCGGAATCCGGACTCATCTGCGACGGCGACGGCATGCTGATTCCGCCGTTCCGCCTGACATTGCCCACGGACGATGATAAGGGGATTCATGCGTAGGCAGGTCGCGCTTCGACAAGGACTCGTCGATGGATTCTCCGATACGGACTCTGTGATTGCCGTGTTTCGTGGCATCCCCTATGACAAGCCTTCCCGTTGGCGCATTACGATTTGTTTCGTGTCATGATTCGGTATTGGACGAATTTCGCGGCGACGGGCGATCCGAACGGTTCCGGATTGCACGAATGCCCGGCATGCGGACCCAATTGCCGACGATACATGCTGCTCGGCGGGTGCCACGATACATCGGATAGTATGTCGTATGCCAGGTTAAGTAGATGAATATAGTATAGTGTGAGCGCTCACTATAGCGTGATGGAAATCGTGACGAAGGAGACGGGCATGACGAAGGAGACGGAGACGCTGATCGCGTCCGACGAGGATCTGACTAGGCTGTTCGCCGGCAAGCCGACGCAATACCGCAAATCGAAGTCGCTGCCGAAGTTTACTGGCGAGGCCATGCGTACCTGCGCCACGATCAACCGCATCTTCTTCGATGATCCTGACGAGGCCTACCGCCTGTTCCACGAGCTCGTTCCCGACGCGGGGGAGGGCGTACAATTCACGCCGCCGTTCAATGTGGATTATGGCATCGGCCTGACCATTGGCCGCGGCACATTCTTGAACAAGGATTTCATGGTGTGCGGCGGCGGATATGTAACGCTTGGCGAGAATTGCCTGATCGGCCCGCGTTGTACCATTGCCACGCCGAATCATGCCTTGGATGCGGCAACGCGACTGGCTGGCTGGGAACATGCTTCGCCGGTGACGATTGGTGACAACGTGTGGTTTGGTGCGAACGTTACGGTCACGCCTGGCGTCACGATTGGCTCGAATTCCATTATCGGCGCGGGTTCTGTGGTTACACGAGACATTCCCGCCAATTCGATCGCAGTCGGCAATCCGGCGCATGTAATCCGCGAGATTCCCGAACGCGATCCCGCCTTCGCCGATGTCGAGGGCATCATCTGACGTTACGCTTCAACGCACTCGTTACGGAATTAAATCTTGATCTCCATTGGCGTGTTGCGAAGAATCAGAAGTTTACGTATAGTATTTCTTTCGATTCTTTCTATATCTAAGATTGATGCAGAAAGATTTGAAAGAAATGCTCTTTTTAGATGTGCACTTAGTAAGTTAAATAAATGCACTAATTTTCGTTACAACGCCGCCGTCAAGAAAGGCGACGACAAGGTAGAACCCCAGTCCCTCAAGGAGCTGTTGCTCCGGCAACGCCACCCAGGGTGGCATTCCGATTGTGATGCTCATCATCGGCGTGCTGATCGGCGTCTACTGGTTCGCGTTGAACCGCACGGTTTACGGCCGTAACGTCTACGCCGTCGGTGGCAATCGCAAGGCCGCCATTCTTTCCGGCATCGACACCAAGGCGACCGATTTCAAGATCTTCCTGAACATGGGCTTCCTGACTTCGATTGCAGCAGTCATCACCTTGTCTCGCTTGGCTTCCGCCACTGCACAGACCGGTATGGAATTCGGAATGGACGCCATCGCAGCTTGCTTCATCGGTGGCACTGCAGTCACCGGTGGTATTGGCACCATTCCGGGAGCTATGGTTGGCGCACTGATTATGGGCGTGTTGAACCAAGGCTTGTCCATCATGGGTGTTGACGCAGCTTGGGTCAAGACCATCAAGGGCCTCGTCGTGATCGCGGCTGTGGCTTACGATCTGGTCGGCAAGCGTGAGAAGGCGTGATATCCGTCAAAAAAATAGCATAAGCTGGAGCGGTATCTTTGTAAAGTACCGCCCCAGCTTTGCGATTTATTCATATAGCTGTTAAATCGCAATCATTTAATCTTAATTATTTAGTTCTTAGGTATTTTAATTATTTAATCTTTTGAATATCAATATTATTGAATGCCGTTGATGGTGCCGTCATTACAGAAGGAGTGAATTATGGATGACAAATTTCGTATGAGGCTGTATGCGTTGACCTGTGTCGTATGCATCGCATGGTTGGCGCAGTCGATTTCTTCTGATTTGAATGATGGTACGCTGGCTACCGCGCCAAGCATTATTCTGATTGTGTGTATTGTTGGTGCGATTGCATACACCGGTTTCAGCGCGGCGCAATTATGGATGATCTCAGACAAGCATGAAGATCGGGGCGAAGAAGACGATTTTGGTGCTGATGATGTCGATAAGTCTGAGAATTCTTCTGAATCAGACGGTATTAAGCTAGTGAATGCGTTATAGAAGTTCTGGATAATTCAGAAATGTAAAGTAGAAAATCGTAGAAAAGAAGGGGATTGCGATGCCTCCAGCATTGTCGTTGACTGTGGCGATTATCTGCGGACTGCTATGTCTGGTGGCGGGTGTGTTTTTGGGAGCCATGCCCATTCAGAACAGCAAAATGACTGATGTGCAACGTAAGGCGTCGTCGTTGCTGTGTTTCATCATCGCCATTGTGTTCGTCGTGTTGATGTTCACTGGGCAGGATTTGGCGACTTGGACGATTCTTGGTGGCATCGTTGTTGGTTTTGCGGTCGGCAAGATTCCGCCTTTGCATGAGGCTTTGGCCGCAAAGTGGGATTTTTTGAAGCCATACGAGCCGAAGAACAAGCGTCGTAAGGGTTCTGGCAAATCCAAGAATCGTTGATCCTATAATTCTGATTCTAGTTTCTTGCGATTCCTTTTCGTTGTCGTACGATTCGGGCAGTTCGTCGCACGATTCTTCGTATTTGACCTCATGATTCGATTTTTGGGAATGAAAAAGAGATCGTGAGGTCGGATATCCTCCAGAAGTGAGATTGGAGGGTATGGATATGGATGAAAGGCGCGGATTGATGCCCTCTAACCGGTATCTTCATCTCGCGATTCGTAAAATAATAAGAAAGAAGGAATCGTGAGATCAAATAAAGAGGACCGTGCGACAAAATGACTGAATTGTGAGGCTGGGTAACGTGGCTGTAGGGCTAACACAGCAGAGATGTGCGATTATTGCTGAGTGAGTGGTGCATGATCATATGCAGAATGCCCCCGAGTTTCTTGGTTTTATCCATGATAGGATACAAAGGACAAATGTGAAGGGGTATTGAATCATATGGGAGTTTTCGCTTCAAATATATTGAAATACGTATCGTGCGCAGTGTCGGTTGGGATGATGATGGTCTGCGCGGTTTTGCCGTTCGAGGCTCACGCGGATACCTATTCGGATTTGGTTGCGGCGCAGAATTCCCATGCCAGTAGTGTGCAGCGGGAGCAGATGCTTCGTGAGCAGTTGAAAGGTGTCCAGTCCGATCTGCTCGAACAGGTCGTCGAGCTCGACAAACTGACGAATACTCAGATTCCGGTAGCTCAAGAGAAGGCTGATGTAGCTAATGATGCTGCGGCTCAGGCTCAAAGCGAAGCTGATGCCGCTGCGGACAGGCTTGATGCTGCGCGTAAGGATGAGCAGGATCTCAAAGAGAAAATAGCTCAAACTGGCGCGGATTATGACGATTCACATGCTGCCGTGGCATCAATGGCGCGTGAATCGTTGCATGGCTCGAATGCCGCGGACACGATGGCTGTTGCTACGGGTGCAAAAAGCACGAAGGAATTCGTGTCCGCCATGCAGACACGAGACGCTTTGGCGCGAACCGAGGCGAATGCTGCCGCTGCGGATGCTAATGATCTGAATGTGTCCATGAATCGTGGCGAGCGTCTGAAGGCCATCGAACAACGCATCGCCAAACTCAAGTCTGATGCCGATACTAAAGCTGCAGCTGCGTTGTCTGCCGCGTCGGAAGCGCAGGATGTTAGAGATTCCTTGGATGCATTGCGTGTGCAAGGCGAGAATCGTCGTGCGGAATTGGAAGGCAAACAGGATCAGCTGCAATCCGATGCGGCGAAACAGGCCGTGCAAACGGTGCTTCTTCAATCAAAAATCGATGATGCCAACAGACAGTACGCACAGCAACAGGCAGATGCGGCTGGCAGCGCCAATCCCGGTCAGTCCGCTCCGCAGCCTGCAAAACCGGGCAATTCTGCTTCCTCGGGAAATATGACTCCGCAGCAGCCTTCGAATCCAGTTCAGCCGTCCCAGCCGTCCCCGCCAAGTGTGCCGTCCACTACTGGTCAGGGCACACATAACGGAGACTACGGAAACATGTATCCGGCCGGACAATGCACATGGTATGCGTACAATCGTCGTGCGGAAATGGGTATCGGCACGCCGTCTTATTTGCATAACGGAGGGGAATGGTATCTGACTGCGCCGGCATATGGTTTGAGAGTCGATCATAACCCTCAAGTCGGAGCGGCGATCTCTTTCCTCCCTGGGCAAGACGGTGCCGATGGCTCATATGGTCATGTCGCCGTCGTCGAAGCAGTGTATGGAGACGGCACGTTCCTGATTTCGGAAATGAATTGGGGAGGTCCGTTTCTAATGCACTCGAGAGTGTTGGTGAATAGGGGCCAGTACTGGTTTGTGCACTGAATAGTGTTTTTGGGGATTGTGATTTTGATGCAAATGGGTGCCGTCACGGTTTGGTTGTGACGGCACCCATTTTTGTGTTGGATCGTGCGCGGATTCACGATGGCTGATTGATTAGCCGCGTGCTTTTACGTAGGCCTCGTACACGGCTTCGGTCGGCTCGCCGGTTTCTACGCCGTCGATGGTGAGCGGCCATGCGGGCGGTTCTGTTTCGCCGGACAGCACCCAGGCGGCCTGACGGGCGGCGCCGATGGCAACATACTCGTCGGTGGTCGGGCGGGTCACGTCCATGCCGAACACGCTCGGCGCGAGCGTGCGGATTGCCTTGGACTTCGCGCCGCCGCCGATAAGCAGAATGCGGGAAATCTCAGCGCCAAGCGAACGGATAAGCTCTAGGCAGTCGCGCTGGGAGCACAGCAAGCCTTCGACGAACGCGCGGGCCATGTTCTCGCGTGTGGTGTTGGCCAGCGTCATGCCGGAAAGGGTTGCGGTCGCGTCCGGGCGGTTCGGCGTGCGTTCGCCGTCGAAATACGGCACCAGCGTAATACCGCCGGCGCCCGGTTCGGAAGCGAATGCCAGGGATGCGAGTTCGTCGTAGTCGACGCCGAGGGCTGCACGGCCGGCGTCAAGAATGCGCGATCCGTTGATGGTGCAGGCCAGTGGCAGGTAGTGGCCGGTGCAGTCGGCGAAGCCGGAAACGGCACCGGTCAGATCGTAGGTCGGATTTTCGGAAATGGCTGCTGCCACGCCGGAAGTGCCCAATGAAACGGAAACGTCGCCCACGCTCATGCCAAGTCCGAGGGACGCCATGGCGTTGTCGCCGCCGCCCGGTGCGATGATGCAACCACCTTCAACGTTCTTGCCGGCGATTTCCGGGCTTGCCTTGACTGCGGCGGCATCGTGCGGTCCAAGCACGGTCGGCAGCATGATTGCGTTGGCGTGCTCGCGTGCCGCTTCGGTACCTTCCGCTGGCTCAAGCACCATGGCGATCAGATCGCGGCGGTATTCGTTGGAAGCGGCATCGTAATAGATGGTGCCGGAAGCGTCGGAACGGTCGGTGAACAGCGCTTCCAAGTGTGCGTCTTCTCCTTCCGCGACCGGGCCGTAGCCGGCGATACGCCAGCTCAGCCAATCGTGCGGCAGGCAGATCGCGGCGATCTTCTTAGCGTTTTCCGGTTCGTTTTCAGCCACCCACGCCACCTTGGTTAGCGTGAAGGAAGCAACGGGGGAGGAGCCAACGGCCTTGACCCAACGCTGCTTACCACGTGCAATCACATCTTCCGGTTCGCCTTCTTCGGCGGGAGCCTCGCCCATCTTTTCGATGAGGGCCGCGGCCTGCGGCGCCGAGCTTATATCGTTCCACAGCATGGCGTCGCGAATCACGTTGCCTTGCTGGTCGAGAATCACCATGCCGTGCTGCTGACCGCCAACGGCCAGTGCTTCAACATCGTCAAGTCCGCCGGCCTGCTGGGCTGCCTCGAGGAACGCGTCCCACCAGAATTTCGGGTCGATAGACGTGCCATTGGGGTGTTTGGCCTGGCCAAAGCGCACCATTTCACCGGTTTCGGCGTCGGTCACGCGCACTTTGCAGGACTGGGTCGAGGTGTCGACGCCGGCCACGAGAGTTCGAGTCATTGTGTCTCCTTGCAGTGAGCTGGCGCAGCGAAGTGCAAGGAATTTGCACCGTCCGCCACCTCATTTAGTTAGATGAATGAACTATAATGTCTAGTGTACCATCATAAAGTGATTTGACTATAGAGACGGTGCGCTTTTTCCGCGAAGACGCGTCGAGAGGGAGGGAACCATGGCTTCACTGCGGAGTATCAATCAAGACGATTTACGAAACCATAATCTTTCCGTTGTGCTCGATTCGCTATTGCGTGCCACCGAGCCGATGAGTCGCGCCGATCTCGCCAAGAAAACCGGTTTGACCAAAGCCGCCATGTCGGTGCTGGTGTCGTTGATGCTCGACAATGAGATTCTGGTGGAAGGCGCGCCATCCGTCCAGTCGCTGTATGGGCGACCCAGCATTCCGCTTGAAATCAAGTCTGGTCGCCTGTGCGGCATGGGATTGCAGGCCAACACCGACGGCTACGGCGTGGTGGTGCTCGATCTCGACGGTTCCGTTGTGGGGGAGCAATGGGTTGACGCCGACATGGCCAATGCTGATGAACAGGAGATTTTCGCCCGTCTCGATGAACTGGCTTTGCGGCAGGAAGATGCTCTTGCGAGGAAGGGTTATGTGCTTGCCGGTACCGGTTTGGCATTGCCGGGGCTCGTCACCGATGATCAGCGATTGCTGAGCGCACGCAATCTCGGTTGGGAACGTTTGGATCTCAAACAGTTCAATGTGGTCAAACGACTTGATCCTGTTGCCTGCAATGAGGCCAATGCCGCTGCGTTGGCGCAGGTCCCCGGCTATGCCACGCAGCGTAAAGGTTCGGAGCAGATCAAACCGACCGATTCGTTTATCTACATGTCGACCGATGTGGGCATCGGCGGTGCGGTGATCCGTGAGGGACGTGTGATGAGCGGCGATCACGGTTTCGGCGGCGAATTGGGTCATGTTTCCGTCGACATGCGTGGTCCCATCTGCCGTTGCGGCCGTCGCGGCTGCCTTGAAGTGTATGCGGGCAGGCGTTCCATGGTGAGTGCGGCCGGAATCGCCAGCGGCGATGCCGCCGCGACCAGCAGTGCCATCGACGAACTGATCGACCGTTGGCACCAGCGCGACGTGCAAACCGTGTCCGTTGTTGAAAAAGCGTTGGAAGCCATATCTTCCGTAATCGCATCAACCATCAATGTCTGCGACGTCGACGTGGTGATGCTCGGCGGTTTATGGGCGCGTTTCGAGTCTGAACTAATCCGCAGAATCGAACGCATGGTACGCCCGCAAGTGCTGGCATATCCGGAAGTCGAAGCGAACGTGCTCGTGGCCGATGTCATCGACCGTCCAGCCTTGATGGGCGCGGCCGATATCGGCTTGCGACGCTTCATCGACAACCCGTTGCGTTTCATGGGGCAAAACTAGTCCACCCATTTGCTAAACTTACCGAGTTGGCATGTTCGCATGTTGCAACGTGGGGCGTTAGCTCAGTCGGTTAGAGCATCGGACTCATAATCCGCCGGTCCACGGTTCAAGCCCGTGACGCCCCACTCTTTCGTAAAGTCAAGGCTTCTGATACAATCCGAAAGGTTATCCGGTTCACGCGATGCCATAGGGGCGTTGCGACCCGGGTCCCCCGAATCTCTAGGAGACAAACTATGAAGCAGGGTATCCATCCTGATTATCACGCAGTGCAGGTTACCTGCTCTTGCGGCAACACCTTCGTCACCCGTTCCACCTACAACGGCGATCACATGACCGTCGACGTGTGCTCCAACTGCCACCCGTTCTACACCGGCAAGCAGAAGATCCTCGACACCGGTGGCCGCGTGGCACGCTTCGAGAAGCGTTACGGCAAGAAGGCCAAGTGAGTCTTATTGCTTAGGCAATGAAAAACGCCAGTCCGATTGTGGGCTGGCGTTTTTCATTATGCAACGGATGCGCATGCGCTGCGTGCATGCGATTGGGATATTCGTAAGATGCGTGGAATGCCTGCGAAATACCGCGCTTCGGCAGCGTTTCCAAGGCACCTTATATGATGGATAGATTGAGTGGAGTTCAGCGAAGCGTTCACGCTGAAGCGCAGATTTATAAGCAGACAGAAAAGGCGTACATTGGCAGACGAGCAGTTCCCCGCGGCAGTTACCGCACTTGAGGAATATCACAATATCGAACAGCAGATGGCCGAGCCGGAAGTCGCGTCGGATCCGGATAAGATGCGTAAGCTGGGACGTCGTCACGCTGAGTTGGGCGTCATCGTTTCCGCATACACCGCATACAAGCAGGTGAAAGACGATCTGGAGGCAGCCAAGGAAATGGCTTCCGAAGATCCGGATTTCGCGGAAGAGGCGAAACGTTTGGAGAGCGAGCTTCCAGCGGTGGAGGAGAAGCTGCGTACCGCGTTGATTCCGCGCGATCCCGATGATGCGCGTGACACGATCATGGAAATCAAGGCGGGCACCGGCGGCGAGGAAGCGGCGCTTTTTGCGGGCGATTTGCTGCGCATGTACATGCGATATGCGGAAAAGCGTGGCTGGTCGGTCGCCGTGCAAAGCGAAAACACCACCGAGCTGGGTGGCGTCAAAGACGTGCAGCTTGCCATTCGCGCCAAGGGTACGCCTGCGCCGGAAGATGGCGTATGGGCGTCCCTCAAGTATGAGGGTGGCGTGCATCGCGTGCAGCGTATTCCCGTCACCGAATCGCAGGGTCGCATCCAAACTTCCGCGGCCGGTGTCATTGTGTTCCCGGAAGCTGACGAAGACGATGATGAGATTGAAATCGATCAGAAGGATCTGAAAATCGACATCTTCATGAGCTCCGGCCCGGGTGGCCAGTCCGTGAACACCACATATTCCGCCGTTCGTATGACCCACATTCCGACCGGCATCGTGGTGAGCATGCAGGATGAGAAGAGCCAGATCCAGAATCGTGCGGCCGCACTGCGCGTGTTGAAGAGCCGCCTGCTCGCCATGAAGCACGAGGAGGAAGCCGCACAGGCCGCAGACATGCGTCACTCCCAGGTGCGCTCGCTGGATCGTTCCGAACGAATCCGCACGTACAACTTCCCGGAGAACCGTATCGTCGATCATCGTACGAACTACAAGGCGTACAACCTTGACGCCGTGCTTGACGGCGATCTGCAGGCCGTCATCGATTCCGACATTCAGGCGGATGAGGCCGATCGTCTCGCCAACCAGAAGTAAGGCGTGGTTGTGGCTACGGTATTCGAAACGGTGCGTTCCTCCGCGGCCATATTGAGCGCGGCGGGTGTCGACACTCCGGAACATGACGTCAAACTGCTGCTCGCCGAAGCCTTCCACGTCGATTTGCGGGACGTGGACAAGGCCATGCTTATGGGAGAGGACGTTGGACATCTGAACAGTGCCTTGGCGTCCGATTCACCAGAATCGGGCGCTTGGGCGAATGCGAAAACCACCGGGAATACCGTCGCGACGGCCATGGAACGGTTCCATTCCATGGTGGATCGTCGAGCCAAACGTGAGCCATTGCAACACATCACCGGCCATGCGCCGTTCCGCTATCTCGATCTGAAAGTCGGACCGGGCGTGTTCATTCCGCGTCCTGAAACCGAGTTGGTGGTGCAGGAAGGCATCGAATGGACCACCCGGCATGGCATGTACCGTGCCAAAGTGGTCGATTTATGCGCCGGTAGCGGTGCGATCGGCCTTGCTTTCGCCACGGAAGTGCCGGGCAGCGAAGTCTGGGCCGTCGAAAAAAGCGAACGGACCGCGCAGTGGGCGCGTCGCAATCTTGACGAAACCACGAAACGGTATCCGGCGATCGCAGGTAATTATCATCTGGAAATCGCCGACGCCACGCAGATGCCGACACTGAACCAGCTTGACGGCACAATCGACATCGTGCTTACCAATCCTCCGTATGTGCCGCTTTCCGACATTCCCGTACAGCCAGAAGTACGCGATTACGATCCCGATCTGGCGCTGTATGGCGGTTCCGCGGATGGTACGCTCATTCCGGAGCGCATCATCTCACGCGCTTCGAAACTGCTCAAGCCAGGCGGGCTCATGGTAATGGAACACGATGTCACGCAGGGGGAGCGGCTTGCCGCTTTTGCACGTACTTGCGATTTCGTCGATGTTGTCGTGCACAACGATTACACCGGTCGTCCGCGTTATCTGACGGCAGAAAAGCAAGAAATCGGATAATACAAGACGTTTCACGGCATGCCGGTGAAGATATAGCCGGAAGTTGAGTCTCACTATAAGAACATTTTATGCATGGCGCTGCCCGTCGGGCTATAAAGAACAATCGGAATGCACATGAAGAACGGATGGCAGCCATAAGCGGCCATTGCGGTTCCGCGCACGGGATTGAGATGAACATGAATGGCTTTCATGGTGCGCGTTGAGAGGAATGTGCGGCATTTTCAAGAAAAGAGGAAGAACGGAATGAACGTCAAGTTCTCCGCCAAGTGCGTTGCCGTGATCGCGGCAGGCGCAATGTCAATGTCCCTCGCTGCCTGCTCTGGCGGCAGCATGGACGGTTCCAGTAGTTCCAATGGTAGTGCGGCCAACGGCGATACCATCACGCTGGGATCCATCACCACCAACTCCGGTACCGCCGCCGCATACGGCGAGGCCGAAGTCGCCGGCTTCAAGCTGGCTGTGGACGAGATCAACGCCAAGGGCGGCATCAACGGCAAGAAGGTCAAGCTCGAGTCCATGGACGATAAGGGCGACGCCACCGAAGCCTCCAACGCCTTCAACAAGCTCGCCGGTGACGCCAGCGTGCTCGGCGTGCTCGGTCCGACCATCTCCTCCACCACCGCAGCAGTGGCTCCGCTGGCCGACCAGGCCAAGCTGCCGGCCATCGCTCCGGCCGCCACCTCCGACTCCATCGAGACTGGTGGCTACATGTTCCGCACCTGCTTCAAGGATTCCTATCAGGGTGAGATCGCGGCCAAGTTCGCAGCCGAGACCCTGAAGGTCAAGAAGGTCGCCGTGCTATACGGCACCGGCGACCCGTACTCCTCCGGCGTGGGCAAGGCTTTCGCCGATGCCGCCAAGAAGGCCGGTCTTGAGGTCGTGGCAGAGGAGAATTCCTCCAGCGCCGACGACACTGAGTACTCCTCCCAGCTGCAGAAGATTCAGGCCGCTGGCGCCGAGTTCCTGTACGCTCCGTACTATTACTCCGTTGCTGGCCCGTACATCATCCCGCAGGCCCGTTCCGTCGGCTACGATGGTTATGTGATGGGTCCTGACGGCTACGATGGCCTGAAGATGACCGACGATAAGTCGCTGTACAACAATGTGCTCTACACCACCCATTATTCTCCAGACGACGCCTCCAACGCCAAGGTGCAGGACTTCATCAAGTCTTACAAGAAGGCCAACAAGAACGCCGATCCAAACACCTTCACCGCACTGGCCTATGACTCCGTGTACATGATGGCTCAGGCGATCGAGAAGGCCGGTAAGAACGCTACCCGCGAGTCTGTGCGCAACGCCATCTCCGGTATGAGCTTCGAAGGCGTGACCGGCAACTTCACGCTCGACAAGAAGGGCTCCCCGAAGAAGTCCGTCATCGTCCTTGAGCTTAAGGACGGCAAGCCTCAGTACAAGACCACCATCCAGCCATCCAAGTGATTTCCATCTGCTTGAAGGCAAGGATTTTGAAAGCCTGAGCATATAAGAGGAGGGGACCGGGAAACCGGTTCTCTCCCTTTCGCGTATCAAGGTGTTTTTATCCATATTCGTCGGGTTCGAGAGCCTGACGGCAGACAAATTTTTGAAAGGAGGAATGATGGGCGATCAGATCATCATGTTCATCAGCCAGATCTTCAATGGTTTGAAGATTGGTAGCGTGTACTCGCTTGTGGCACTTGGCTACACCATGGTGTACGGCATCATTCGTTTGATCAACTTCGCGCACGGCGATTTCATCATGGTCGGCGCATATGTGCTGATGCTTACCATTCCGGCAATCGTCGCGTTCGGCCTGCCCGCATGGGTGGCCGTCATTCCTGCGATCCTCATGTGCGTGGCGGTGGGCGTCATCGTGGAGAGGGCCGCATATAAGCCGGTGCGTGAGAAGGGCAACAGCATGACGGCCCTCATCACCGCAATCGCCATGAGCCTGTTGCTGGAGAATGGCTCCCAGGCCATCTTCGGCGCCGATTACCAGACCGTGCCAACGATCATCCAGATTCCGACGCTGTCGCTCGGCAAGCTGAAGATCGACGGCGCGACCATCATCACCATCGCGCTCGGCGTCATCATCATGGTCGCGCTGCAGCTGTTCGTCTCCCACACCAAGCAGGGCAAGGCCATGCGTGCGGTTTCCGAAGATAAGGAAGCGTCGATTCTGATGGGCATCAACGTGAACTCCACCATCACGCTGACCTTCGCCATCGGTTCCGGTCTGGCTGCGGTGGCGGCGCTTATGTACTGCATTTCCTATCCGCAGGTGTCTCCGATGATGGGCGCGATGCTGGGCCTGAAGGCATTCGTCGCGGCCGTGCTCGGTGGCATCGGCTCCATTCCGGGCGCCATGGTCGGCGGTCTGGTGATCGGCGTGGTCGAAAGCCTGACCAAGGCGTATATCGGCACCATTACCGGAGGTGTGATCACGTCCGCGTTCTCCGACGCCATCGTGTTCGGTATCCTCATCATCGTGCTCCTGGTCAAGCCATCCGGCCTGATGGGCGAACCGGAAACAGAGAAGGTGTGATCCCATGAAGAAATCAATGCTTTCCACCAAACAGTCCTATCTGATGTGCGCGATCGGCGTGGTCGTGCTGTTCGGCATCCTGATGGGCGTATGTGAATCCGGCATGGCCAGCGCCTATATCAAAGGCATCATGATGACCATCTGCATCGCCATCATCATGACCACTTCGCTGAACCTCACTATCGGCGTGCTCGGCCAGCTTACGTTGGGCTGCTGCGGGTTCGAGGCAATCGGCGCGTATTCCGCTGCTTTGCTGAGCAAGCTGCTCGTCGCCAATGGCGTTGCGATGGATCCGACTTTGCGATTCCTGCTTACCACCCTCGTCGGTGGTGTAATCGCCTGCATTTTCGGTATTCTGGTTGGCATCCCTGCATTGCGTCTGCATGGTGATTACCTCGCCATCATCACGCTTGGCTTCGGTGAGATCATCCGCGTGATCATCCAGAACCTGAAGGTTGCCGGCGGCATGGGTCTCGACAAGGGTGCCGCAGGACAGGCGTTGATCGGCATCGACCGTCTCGCCAACCTGTATGTCGTGTTCTGGATTACCGTCGTCACCGTAGTGCTGCTGTTCATGTTCGCCCGCTCCCGTTACGGACGTGCCGTCAAGGCCATCCGCGACGACGAGATCGCGGCCAGCGCATCCGGCATCAACATCACTTACATGAAGGTGCTCGTATTTGCGATTTCCGCGTTCTTCGCAGGCATCGCTGGTGGCATCTTCGCACAGTACATCGGTTCGTTGAATCCGTCCATGGCCGGATGGCTGCAGTCGATCAATTACGTGATCATGGTGGTGTTCGGCGGTATGGGATCGCTGACCGGTTCCATCGTCTCCGCCATCGGCCTGACGATTCTTCCGGAATTGCTGCGCGCCTTCTCCACCTACCGCATGCTCGTGTACTCGGTGGCACTGGTGCTCATTATGATCTTCCGACCGCAAGGCATCTTCGGCAACTGGGAATTCTCCCTGACCAAGACCATCAATAAGCTGTTCTACCCGATGAAGTTCAAGGCACATGGTAAGCCGAAGCAGGCCGAAACCGTTGAAAAGGTCAAGGCGTCCAAGGAATCCGGCAAGAACGCTAAGAAGACGACTGAAAAAGTCGAAACCGCTGAAAAGGTTGCTGAGACGGTCACCACTACCAAGGAGGCGAAGGCATGAGCGAGCCCATCCTCAAGGCCGAGCATCTCGGCATCACCTTCGGAGGCTTGAAGGCCGTATCCGACTTCAACATGACCATCAACTCCGGTGAGCTCATCGGTCTGATTGGACCGAACGGCGCAGGCAAGACCACTGTGTTCAACCTACTGACCGGCGTGTACCAGCCTACGGAAGGCGAGTTCTTCCTGGACGGCGAACGCATGAACGGCAAGAAGACGTACCAGGTAGTGCGTGCCGGAATCGCCAGAACCTTCCAGAATATTCGTCTGTTCGGTCAGATGACGGTGGAAGAGAACGTGCTGGTCGCGTTCAACGAATCGTTCAGCTACCGCATGGGCGGCGCGATTTTCCGCACGCCGAAATTCTGGAAGCAGGAACGCGAGATGCACGCCAAAGCCATCGACCTGCTCAAGATCTTCGGATTGGAAGGTCTGGCGGAAACAGAAGCCGCGAATCTGCCGTACGGCGCCCAGCGCAAGCTGGAAATCGCACGCGCCCTCGCCACCGGCATGAAGCTGCTTCTGCTCGACGAACCGGCCGCAGGCATGAATCCGACGGAAACCGAGGATCTACTTAACTGCATCAACACCATCCGCGACCGTTTCGGCATCGCCATCCTGCTAATCGAACATGACATGAGCTTGGTGATGAACGTCTGCCAGCGCATCCAGGTGCTCGACTACGGACGCACCATCGCAGCCGGCACGCCGGATGAGATTGCCAACAATCCGCAGGTCATTTCCGCATACCTTGGTTCCGATGACGAAGATGACGAAAGCGAGGAGGAAGCCTGATGCTGGAAGTCAAGAACCTTTCCGTTTCGTACGGTGCCATCGAAGCCGTCAAGGACATCAGTTTCACCGTGAAGGATGGCGAGATCGTATCCTTGATCGGTGCGAACGGCGCGGGCAAAACCACCACGCTGCACACCATCACCGGTCTGGTGCCGGCTAAATCCGGTTCCGTGATGTACAACGGCGTGGACTTGCTGAAAACCCACAGCAACAAGATCGTGACCCTCGGCATGGCTCACATTCCCGAAGGCCGTCACGTCTTTACGCGCATGAGCGTTGAGGAAAACCTCGAAATGGGCGCGTTCAGCCTGAAGGACCAGTCGAGCCTTAAGAAGGACCTTGACATGGTCTACGGTCTGTTCCCGCGTCTGAAGGAACGTCGCAACCAGAAAGCCGGCACACTGTCCGGTGGCGAGCAGCAAATGCTCGCGATGGGCCGCGCGCTGATGAGCCATCCGAAGACGATCCTCATGGACGAACCGTCCATGGGTCTGTCCCCGAAGCTCGTCAAGGAGATCTTCTCCATCATCCGCAAACTGCACGAGCAGGGCATCACGATTCTGTTGGTTGAGCAGAATGCCAAGATGGCGCTGTCGATCGCGGACCGTGCATACGTGCTGGAAACCGGCCGTATCACGATGGAAGGCGACGCCAAAGAGCTGCTGAACAACGAGCAGGTGCGCAAGGCGTATCTGGGCGCATAAGGTCAGTTTCAACGTAGCTGAAGAATCCTGCCTTACAATGGTGGGGTCAGCAAGCCGAAAAGGGAGGTGTCATGAGCGAGATTCGCGCTATTTCAGACGAATCCCTTGCCCAGGCTGTCGAAATCGTACGTGACGGCGGATTGATTGTGATTCCTACGGACACGGTCTACGGCGTTGCGTGCGATCCGCGCAACATTGAGGCGATCCGCAAGGTGTTCGCGGCGAAGCAACGCCCGAAATACAAGTCGTTGCAGGTGCTGTTGCCGTCTATTGAAAGCCTGGATAAGCTGCATTTGGATTTGCCGGTGCCGTTGAACCGCCTGTCCGCCATGTTCATGCCGGGCGCATTTTCTCCGATCGCTGTGGCGGGCGACAACTGCACGCTCGCCACGGTACGCACGGATCCCGCCACAGGAAAGGCCACGCAAGGCGTGCGCATTCCGAATTCCGCGGCCGCATTACGTGTTTTGCGCGCTACCGGTCCGTTGGCCGCCACCAGCGCCAACCGTTCCGGCGATGAAAGCGCGCAAACCGTTGACGAGGCCGTTCAGGCGCTCGGCGATGCGGTGGATCTGTATTTGGATGGGGGAGCGACCCCCGGCCATGTGGCTTCCACAGTGGTGGCCGCCGACCCGCATGGGCGTGACGGCATTGCGATTCTTCGAGAGGGAGTGATTCGCGAACCGGTTATCCGAAAGGCCTTGACGTTGAATGGCGGTGCCTTGGGCGTATGAGAATCTATCTGTTCATTGCTGCGATTGCTGGTGGCGTCACCTATCTGATCACGCCGCTGATTCGACATATCGCCATTGAGATCGGTGCGGTCGGCGAAGTGCGTGCGCGAGACGTGCACACCATTCCAACTCCGCGACTGGGCGGTTTGGGCATGTTGATCGGCTTCACTGTGTCGATGCTGTTCGCATCCCGCATTCCGTTCATTCAGGGATTGTTCGCGCAATCGCAACAGGCGTGGGTGATTCTCGCCGGTGCCGTTATGATCAGTCTGCTGGGCATGGCCGATGATTTGTGGGATCTTGATTGGATGCTCAAGCTTGCCGGCCAGCTGCTGATTTCCGTGTTTGTGGCATGGGGCGGCTTGCAGATCATTTCGCTTCCGCTTGGTTCGTTGGTGACGGCATCGCCGAGCCTGTCGATGGCCATCACCGCGTTTTTGGTCGTCGCGTCCATTAACGCGGTCAATTTCGTGGACGGTTTGGATGGCTTGTCGTCGGGCATTGTGGCGATCGGCGGTATCGCGTTCGCCATTTATTCGTACATTATCGCCCGCAATTCGCCTTCATACGCTTCGATGGCAACGCTGATTGACATTGCCATGGTTGGCATGTGCGTGGGCTTTCTGCTGCATAACTGGCATCCGGCGAAGTTGTTCATGGGGGACTCCGGTTCCATGCTGCTTGGTTATCTGATCACCTGCGCTTCGATTGTGATGACCGGTCGCCTTGATCCCGCCAGCATTCATGCCAGCATCTATCTGCCGGTGTTCATGCCGATTCTGCTGCCGATTCTGGTATTGTTCCTGCCGATCCTCGACATGTGTCTTGCGATTGTGCGCCGCTTGCGTAAGGGGCAGTCGCCAATGCATCCGGATCGTATGCACCTGCATCATCGCATGCTACGTATCGGGCATTCCGTGCAGGGTGCTGTGCTGATTCTGTGGGGGTGGGCCGCGCTGATCGCCTTTGGCTCGATTATGACGCTGTTTTTCAAGGCACAGTATGTGCTTATAGGATTTCTGATTGCGGCTGTGGTATTGACCGTCGCCACCATGCATCCGTATTTAAAGCATAGAATTCCTGAGATACTGGAAGAGGATGCTGCGGACGCCAGCAGGCACGCCGCGTTGCGGTCATCGAAGTACGGCAAAAAATGATTAAACGCTTTGCCTAGCGGCATTGGTTGACTTTCATGGCACCTTTGTTTACTGCTGATTTTGCCGTGTCGCGCTAAGTCAGCCCGCGTTCATATAGTAGGTTTATGGCTACAATTCCTGATATGAATGCAGATTCCACGTACGCTCCACTTCCTCCGATTTTCGCACAGCTTGGTCTCGCCTATGACGATGTGCTGCTGCTGCCGAACGAGACGGATGTCATTCCGTCCGAAGTGGATACGACCACCCATCTGACCCGCAACATCACGATGAAGGTCCCGGCGATTTCCGCCGCAATGGACACCGTCACCGAGTCCGATATGGCCATTGCCATGGCTCGTAATGGCGGCATCGGCGTGCTGCACCGCAATCTTTCCATCGACGACCAGGCTGCTCAGGTCGACATCGTCAAGCGCTCCGAATCCGGTATGATCAACGATCCGTTGACCGTCAGCCCGGATGTGACGCTGGCTGATCTCGACAAGCTGTGTGGTCGTTTCCATATTTCCGGTCTGCCGGTCGTTGACAACGACAACAAGCTTGTTGGCATCATCACCAACCGCGACATGCGTTTCATCGCATCCGAGGATTACGACCGCCTCAAGGTTTCCGAGGTCATGACCCGCGAAAACCTCATCACCGGTCCGTCCAACATCTCCAAGGAAGACGCCCACGACCTGCTGGCCAAGTACAAGGTCGAAAAGCTGCCGCTGGTCGACGATGAAGGCCACCTCACCGGCTTGATCACCGTGAAGGACTTCGTGAAGACCGAGCAGTACCCGGACGCCACCAAGGATGAGCAGGGTCGTCTGCGCGTCGCCGCGGGCATCGGCTTCCTGGGCGACGCCTACAACCGTGCTTCCGCTCTGATGGAAGCCGGCGTGGACGTGCTCGTGGTCGACACCGCCAACGGTGAGGCCAAGTTGGCTCTCGACATGATTCGTCGCCTGAAGTCCGATTCCGCGTTCAAGGGCGTTGACATCATCGGCGGTAACGTAGCCACCCGTCAGGGCGCTCAGGCCATGATCGACGCCGGTGTTGACGCCGTCAAGGTCGGTGTCGGCCCAGGCTCCATCTGCACCACCCGCGTGGTGGCCGGTGTTGGCGTGCCGCAGCTCACCGCAGTGTACGAGGCCGCTCAGGCCTGCCGTGCCGCTGGCGTGCCGTGCATCGCCGACGGTGGCATTCACTACTCCGGCGACATCGCCAAGGCTCTGGTTGCCGGTGCCTCCACCGTCATGCTCGGTGGCACCCTCGCAGGCTGCGAGGAAGCTCCGGGCGAGAAGGTGCTGCTGCACGGCAAGCAGTACAAGCTGTACCGTGGCATGGGCTCCCTCGGCGCCATGGCTCCGCGTGGCAAGAAGTCCTACTCCAAGGATCGCTACTTCCAGGCTGACGTCACCTCCAACGACAAGGTCGTTCCGGAAGGCGTTGAAGGCGAAGTGCCGTACCGCGGACCGCTGAACGCAGTGCTGTATCAGATGATTGGTGGCCTGCACCAGTCCATGTTCTACATCGGCGCCCACAACATCGCCGAAATGCCGGAACGTGGCCGTTTCATCCGTATCACCGACGCTGGCTTGCGCGAATCCCATCCGCACGACATCGTCATGACCGCCGAAGCCCCGAACTACTCCGGCCGCCAGTGATTACTGAATCCCAGTAATCGATAATCGGTAAAAGCCTCTTACTTCTCGGAAAAGACCGAAAGTAAGAGGCTTTATTCATATCTGCAACGTGAATATTTATCACCGAACGTCGCCCTATCGCCAAGTAGCGGCATTGATTATGAAGCAAATCGCGAAAAAGCGTGACTTCCCAGTGCGTAGTCCTGCCAATCTCCCTACCTCGCGGTATCTTCGAATGTTCAGCTGAAGCGTGCCAAGCGGCACGCGCACACGCAAAGGAAACGAGGCAAGATGGTTGACGCACATGACGGTGAAACATACACGGCGAAGGATTCACGCCTGATCTGGATCGACTGCGAGATGACTGGTCTTGACATCTTCCACGACGAACTGTGCGAGATTTCCGTAGTGCCGACGGACTTTGACCTCAACGTGCTCGACGAAGGCATCGATTTCGTGATCAAGCCTTCCGATGCGGCCGTGGCTAATATGAACGATTTCGTGCGCGCCATGCACACCCGTTCCGGACTCATCAACGAATGGGAGAACGGCCTGAGCGTCGAAGAGGCCGAACGGAAAGTCACCGAATACGTGTCCCGCTTCACCCCGGACGGCGTCAAACCGCTGCTCGCAGGCAACTCCATCGGATCAGACAAAAAATTCCTCGACCGTTACATGCCGAACCTCATGGAACACCTGCACTACCGCGTAATCGACGTGAGCACGCTCAAAGAGCTTGCCCGCCGCTGGTATCCGGCCGTATACAACAACCGTCCGCCGAAGAACGGCGGACATCGCGCGCTCGCCGACATCATCGAATCCCTGGATGAACTGCGTTACTACCGTAAGGCGTTCATGGCAGCGGCGCCCGGTCCTGACGCAGCCGAAGCCAAAGCGATCGCCGATCAGATCGTGGCAACCAGCATTTTGAACAACAACTGATTCTGCATATCGCATAATCGTTGGAAAATCTGATATTCCAACGAAAACATGGAAAGGACTCCAGTGAGCGCAGCCGATTGGACCGGCATCGAAGTCCCGCAAGACATTCGCTTGGTGGTTGCCGATATGGACGGCACCCTGCTTGATGAGCATAGCGAGATTCCGCAAGGTTTTTGGCCGATGCTTGCGCGGTTGCGCTCACGAGGCGTTGAATTCGTGCCGGCGTCCGGACGCCAGTACGCTACCTTGCGTGCCATGTTCGCCGATAAGGCGGCGCAGGTGCTTGACGGCGGAGAACTTTCGTATATCGCGGAAAACGGCAATGTCGTGGCCATTGACGGTAATATTGCCGAAGTGCACGGCGTCGATACCGATGTAACCCGCTGGACCATCGACACGGTGAACGCTTCTGCCGCGGCTGGCGAATATGATATGGGATTGGTGCTTTGTGGCCTGCGCACGGCATACGTGCAGCGTACGGACAAGCCGTTCCTTGACGAAGTCGGCAAATATTATGCGGCACTGGAGATTGTGGACGATCTGCATAGCGTGCTTGAAGATGTGATCGCATCAAACGGCGAAAGCGACACCATGCTCAAACTGGCGATTCTCGATTTCGACGGTGCCGAAGCGATGGCCGCGGAAAAGCTGACGCCACTGAAAAACAATTATCAGGTGGTGGTTTCCGGCAAACTGTGGGTCGACATCATGAATGCCACAACCGATAAGAAGCAGGGCGTCGAAGCGTTGCAGCGCATGCTTGGCGTCACTGCGGCCCAAACGGCGGTATTTGGCGATTATCTCAACGATTTGCAGATGCTCTCGGCAGGGCAGTGGTCGTTCGCCATGGGCAATGCGCACCCCGCGTTGAAGCAAGCCGCGCATTTTGTGGCTCCATCCAATGCTGATCACGGGGTGCTTCAGGTTGTCGACAAGCTGATTGCGTAAGGAAGCCGTTTTTCGAAATTGATGGTCGATTGAACAGGAAAGGCGGTGCGGCATGCGGCAGGCTGAGGCATTGGCGATTCTGCAAAGTGGTACGAGCGTCTTTCTGACAGGCGCGCCGGGTGCCGGCAAGACTTACGTGCTTAACGAGTTCGTACGTCAGGCCCGTGCCGAAGGTGCGGCGGTGTCGGTGACGGCGTCCACCGGTATCGCGGCCACGCACATCAACGGGCAGACCATTCATTCATGGAGCGGTGTCGGACTTGCCAACGCGCTCACCGACAATCTGATCAAAACCATACGTACCCGACGCAAACGTAAGCTGCAAGGCGCTGACATTCTCATCATCGACGAGGTTTCCATGCTGCATGCGTGGCTGTTCGACATGGTCGATCAGGTGTGCCGCATCATTCGCCGTGACCAGCGCCCGTTCGGCGGGCTTCAAGTGGTGCTGTCCGGCGATTTCTTCCAGCTTCCGCCGGTGAGCGTGGGTGGACGCAACCACGATCTGGTCACACCAAGCCCGGAATTCGTGGCTTCCCGCGAACGATATGCGAACGCGGGACTCAATCCAGACGGTTTCGTCACTGAATCATTGGTATGGCGGGAATTGAATCCTGCGATCTGTTACCTGACCGAACAGCATCGTCAGGATGACGGCAGTCTGCTCACCGTGTTGACCGATATTCGCAACGGTTGCGTGAACGACGACGACCGCAATGTACTCCTCACCAGGCTGGGCGCAATTCCCGAACCTGGTCAGCAGGCCGTCAATCTGTTTCCCGTCAACAAGCAGGCGGACACGCTCAACGACATGCGCCTGTTCGAAATCAGCGAGGAACCGCACGAATATTTCGCTGAAGCCGCAGGGCCGGTCAATCTGGTGGAACGTTTGAAGAAAAACATGCTTGCCCCCGAACGTTTGCAGCTCAAAACCGGAGCTGCGGTGATGGCTGTACGTAACGACACCGACCACCAATTCGTGAACGGATCATTGGGCACCGTGCGCGGATTTGCCGCCGAAAACAAGGGCGGATGGCCGATTGTTGAATTTGAAAACGGCAATGTCGTTACCATGAAGCCGAATTGCTGGGAAATGATGGACGGCGACACAGTGCTCGCCAGCGTCAACCAGGTGCCGTTGCGCTGTGCGTGGGCGATCACCATCCACAAATCGCAAGGTATGACGCTCGACCGTGCGGTGATGGATTTGCGGCGCACTTTCGCGCCTGGCATGGGGTATGTGGCGCTGTCTCGTGTGGAAGGTCTGCAAGGCCTGTATCTGAACGGTGTGAACGAACGCATGTTTTTGGTTTCGCCCGATGCGGTGCGATTGGATGGTGAGTTGCGTCTCGCCTCGGCACAGGCATCCGATATGTTGGCTCATGATGGCATCGCCGCGTTCCGGCAGATGGCTGCAGCCTCAGACGATGACGAGTTCGCGCAGGATGTGCTGTTTTAGTACGGCGATTGCCTCGTTTGGCATTTACGATGTTTTTTGGGATTCGACGGATATGACTGTTGTACTCCGTCCGTGCGTTGCCATGCACCGGTGAACGGGTGGTCGGATTGGGTGTTACGTCCCCTTGCCTGAGTAGTTTTGAGCGTATGACTAAAGCACTTCGTATGTCCACCATGTTCCTGCGCACTCTGCGTGAGGATCCCGCCGATGCCGATGTTGTATCGGATAAGCTTTTGCAGCGTGCCTGCTACCTGCGCAAGGCCGCTCCGGGTATTTGGACCTGGCTGCCGCTGGGCCTGAATGTTCTGAACAAGATCGAAAACATCATCCGTGAGGAAATGGCTTCGATCGACGCTCAGGAAGTTCACTTCTCCGGTCTGCTGCCGCGTGAACCGTATGAGGCCACCCACCGTTGGGAAGAGTATGGCGACAACATCTTCCGTTTGAAGGATCGCCATGAGGCCGACTACCTGCTGGCGCCGACCCATGAGGAAATGTTCACCCTGCTGGTCGAGGACCTGTACTCCTCCTACAAGGATTTGCCGGTTACCCTCTACCAGATTCAGACCAAGTATCGTGACGAATTCCGCCCGCGTGCAGGCCTGATTCGTGGCCGTGAATTCATCATGAAGGACGCCTACTCCTTCACGCTCGACAAGGAAGGCCTTGTCAAGGCGTATATGGACGAGCGTGGCGCCTACGAGCGTATTTTCAACCGTCTCGATTTGAAGTATGTGCCGGTGCACGCCATGGCCGGCCCGATGGGCGGCTTCGAATCCGAAGAGTTCCTTGCCCCGATGGAAATCGGTGAAGACACCTTCGCACAGTCGCCGAGCGGTAAGGCTTGGAATGTTGAGGCGCTGACCACTCCGGAACCGGAAGCCATCGACTTCAGCAACACTCCAGCCGCTGAAAAGCGTCCGACGCCGAATGCTGAAACCATCGATCAGATGGTTGAATTCGCCAATGCCAACCATCCGCGTTCCGATGGCCGCGCGTGGGAGGCTTCCGACATTCTGAAGAACGTGGTGATCGCCGTGATGCATCCGCAGGATGACGATCATGACGAGCCGTGGCGAGAACTGGTGGTTGTCGGCGTGCCTGGCGATCGTACCGTTGACATGAAGCGTCTTGAAGCGCAGTTCACTCCGGCTGAAATCGAAGAGGCCACCGACGAGGATCTGAAGAAGCATCCGGAACTCGTCAAGGGCTATATCGGCCCGATGGCGTTTGGCCCGCAGGCTCGCGGCGGTGAAAAGGCTGAAAACGCCAACGAAACCGGCGAAGCGTTGCGTTACCTCATCGACGCGCATATCGCCCGCGGTTCCGCATGGTTCACCGGTGCCGATGAAGCCGGCGTCGACTACTACGATCTCGTGTACGGCCGTGACTTCGAGGCCGACGGCGTGGTGGAGGCCGTGCAGGTTCGCCACGGCGACATGAGCCCGGACGGTTCCGGACCGCTGAGCTTCGAACGCGGTGTGGAAATCGGTCAGGTGTTCCAGCTTGGCCTGAAGTATTCCAACGCGCTCGGTCTGAAGGTGCTCGACCAGAACGGCAAGACCGTGCCGGTATGGATGGGCTCCTACGGTATTGGCGTGTCTCGTGTGATGGCTTGCATCGCTGAAACACACCATGACGAGAAGGGCTTGGCATGGCCGGCCATCATCGCTCCCGCCCAGGTGCATGTGGTGGCCACCGGCAAGGATGCGGCCGCATTCGAAGCCGCCGAGCGACTGATCGCCGAGCTGGAAGCCAAGGGCATCGAAGTGATCTTCGATGACCGCAAGAAGGTTTCCCCGGGCGTCAAGTTCAAGGATGCCGAGCTTATCGGTGTGCCGCTGATCGCCGTCGCAGGCCGCGACACTGTCAACAATGGCACCATTGAAGTGCGTGACCGCAATGGCGAGAACGCCGAAGCCGTGCCTGTTGCCGACGCCGCCCAGATGATCGCCGATCGTGTTGCCGCACTGCTGAAGTAATAATCGTATTTTTTCTGATTATTTCATCATATAGACGGAAGATTATGGAAATTCCATAGTCTTCCGTTTTTTTATCTAGAAAACAGATGGAAGTAAGCATGATTTTGCGGAAAACATTTATGGGGCAAACAAACTAAAAACCATGCACATATCGACAGTGCATTGCTGTGGATAAGTGAGATTTATCCACCGACTATCCACGACTCGCCCGAAACGGCGTCCTCTATCCACATTTGCCGGTTGCGCTTGTGCCAGTATGGTCGAATCGGGGATAGTGGGTTCTACCGCGGAAACGCAAGGAAGCGGAAAGGCGTGCAGAACCCCTCTCTCACAACCCATTTCTCCGACTGCATGTTGCCCTCGCACCTTTATCGGTGCTTTCCGCGGCCCCTTTATCACCAAAGCGACAGAAAGGGCCGATCATGGCACAACAACAAGCTTTCATCACCATCACCGGATATGTGGGCGCCAATCCCACGCAATTCAACAAGGATGGCATGCCCCATGCCAGCTCGTTCAGAATGGCGAGCACCAGACGGTATTTCGACAATCGCACACAGCAATGGAAAGATCTTCCTACCACGTGGATCACGGTGAAAGCGTACCGGAATCTATCCGAAAACATCTGCCAATCGTTGAAGAAAGGCGAACCGGTTATTGTAGTAGGTTCGCTTGCCACGGAAACATGGACCGATATGAATGGTAAACCGCAGTCGCGTATTGTGCTGGAAGCCAGCGCCGCAGGGCATGACCTCAACCGTGGCGTCACTACGTTGCGCAAGTTCATCAAGCCAAACGACCAAAGCCAACCGGAAACGAAGAGCACGGAACCTCAAGTGGGAGTCGACCCGTTCGCAAGACACGGCAGTGTGGCTCCGGTTGAGATAGTGGTTCCCGAAGATGACGAAGCCGCCGAATTCTCGGGAAATCCCGAAGAATTCGGCGGCGACATATATTAGGAGGCACCGATGCTTCGTACGATGGGCGACGATTGCCTACTGATGATGCGGTTCGTTACCAGATGCGCACGCGCTGATCGGGATCAAGCCACATACCATCCTCAGGCTTCACATCGAACGCCTTGTAGAACAGGTCAACGTTGCGTGCGATGCCGTTCGTGCGGCATTCAGCGGGGGAATGCGGGTCGATCTGCAGATACTGCTCCGCCAGCTCGTCACGATTCTTGGTGCGCCAGATGGATGCATAGCTGAGGAAGAAACGCTGCAATCCGGTGAAACCGTCGATTTGCGGCGCTTCAGCCAGCGAAGCCTCAACTGCGTCCATGGATCCGTTCTTCTCACGGCCGGCTGCCTCGTCAAGAGCGAACGCGTACGCCTTGAGCGCGATGTTCACACCACTTAAGTCGCCGATGTTCTCGCCGATGGTCAGCGCGCCGTTCACATGCGGAGCTTGGGCGGGATCGTCGGCGTACTTTTCAGAGAGCTGGGTCGGTACGAATGCGTTGTACTGGTCGATGAGCTTCTGCGTGAGCTGTTCGAAATTGGCTTTGTCTTCTTCGGTCCACCAATCGTTGAGCTTGCCGTCGCCATCATACTGGGCACCTTGATCGTCGAAACCGTGGCCGATCTCATGACCGATCACCGCGCCGATACCACCGTAATTCGCGGCGTCTTCGGCATTCGGATCGAAGAACGGCGGTTGCAGAATGGCGGCCGGGAATACGATCACGTTCATGGTCGGCTCATAGTAGGCGTTCACCGTCTGCGGGTTCATCAGCCATTCGTCCTTGTCGACGCTCTTGCCGACCTTGGACAACTGGTAGCCGGTCTCATACAGGTTGGCGGCACGCATGTTCTCGGCGAAACCGGCATCCTCACGCACGTCAAGCGCGGAATAGTCACGCCAATGGTTCGTGTAACCGATCTTCGGTACGAACTTGGAAAGCTTCTCCAACGCCTTCTGCTTGGTTTCCTTGCCAAGCCAGGCAGAACTGGAGATGGACATGCGGTAGGCGTCGATCAGGTTGCCGACCAGCTGTTCCATGCGCTGCTTCGACGACTCGGGGAAGTGCCTCTTCACATATTCGCGGCCCACATCCTCGCCGCAAATGCCGTTGACCAGCGAAACGCCGCGCTTCCAGCGCACACGCTGCTGCTTCTGGCCAGACAACGTCTTGCCATAGAACTCGAAATTCGTCTCATCGAATTCGTGCGGCAGTTCCAATGTGGATCCGATGATCACATGCACGCGAGCCCACAGCTTGAGATCATCAAGATCCGAGATCTTCCAGAACGCGTTAAGACCGGTGAGAAAGCTTGGCTCATGCACCACCACACGGTTGAAAATACCGCGGAAATCAAGCGGTTGCACCTGTGCTGCGGAAGTCTGATCATATGCGGACTGCCATGATTCAATCCATGTGTCGAGATCATAATCGGCAAGCATGCCGCTCAATTCCGCATAATCAGTGGGATTATAGGTCTTCACCGAATCACGGGTGGCTACATTGTCCCAATGGTTCGCGGCGATACGCGTCTCAACATCGAGGAAACGTTTGGCGTCGGCTTCGGCCTGCTCGCTATCGGCGGCAAGCTTCGCGTTCTTAAGCTGCTTGGCCACCATATCGACGTACGCTTCGCGAATCGGCGCATAATGGTCTTCACGGTAATACGCCTCATCGGGCAGTCCCAAACCGGCCTGCTCAACATGGATGATGTTGGTTTCGGGAGCACCGGGATCGCCATATACGGCAATGCCAATCAAGTCAGGGCCGCCAGCCGGATTCATCGCGCCCAAAGCGCGAGTGAGCTCGGTTTTGCTGGCAGCGGTATCAATGGCCTCAAGCTGGCGTTCAATGGCGGCGAGCCCGGAAGCGTTGATGGCATCAACGTCAAGGAAGCTTGCATACAGGGCGTGGGACTTCTTGGCAGGGCAGTCATCGTCTTCAAGAATCTCGCGAATCTGGTTTTCGGCGTCTTCGGCGAGCTTGTCGAACGAACCATAACGGGAACGGTCGTCAGGAAGGCGATACATGTCGATCCACGGGCCATTGACATAGCGGAACAGATCTTGCGCAGGGCCGGTCACGGCGGAGAACGATGCCGGATCGATGCCCGAATTCAAAGTGGTACTCATGATTTCACACTATCCATCTTTGGTGACAAAACAGTGTATCCGAAACGAATAATCGTCATTATGTAATTTCATATGTAAGACGCGATTGCCTGATCGCAAGAAACGCATGAACTGTAGGGCGTACGAAGTAGGGTTATAAGCATGATTGAACTGAAAACACCGAAAGAGATCGAAGAGATGAAGCCGGCCGGCCGTTTCGTCGGCGGTATTCTGCGTGATCTCAAGGAATTCACTAAAGTTGGTACCAATCTGCTGGAAATCGACGAATTCGTGCACAAGCGCATCGTTGATCGCAAGGGAGCCGAATCCTGCTATGTCGACTACGCTCCGGATTTTGGCACCGGCCCGTTCGCACACTACATTTGCGTTTCCGTGAACGATGCGGTGCTGCATGGCGTTCCGTTCGACTACAACCTGAAAGACGGCGATCTGGTCAGCCTCGATTTGGCGATCAACGTCGACGGTTGGGTTGCCGATTCCGCCATCAGCTTTGTGGTCGGCGAACATAAGGATCCTGAGGATTTGCGACTGATCAAGTGCACCGAAGAGGCTTTGGAAGCCGGTATCGCCGCTGCACAGCCGGGCAACCGTTTGGGTGATGTTTCCGCGGCCATCGGCGATGTGGCTCGCGAATACGGTTATCCGATCAACCTTGAATTCGGCGGCCACGGCGTCGGCCGTATCATGCACGGCGATCCGCATGTGCCGAACGACGGCCGCGCCCACCACGGCTACAAGCTGCGTCCGGGCCTGGTCATCGCCATCGAACCGTGGTTCCTCAAGACCACCGACGAGATCTACCAGGATCCGAAGGACGGTTGGACACTGAAGAGTTCCGACGGTTCCCGCGGCGCGCACAGCGAGCACACCATCGCCATCACCGATAATGGCCCGGTGATCCTCACCGTTCGCGACAAGTGATCAGTTGTTGGCGAAAACGTTGTGATTTCGTAGTGGACTAACGAAATTCATCAGGCGAAGCCGATGTCTGGAATTCTTTTGCAATTCTAGACATCGGCTTTTTATATGCGTATTTGTGCGGGAAAACTGAATTATTCGGTATATGAGAATAGAGAATCGAACGTCAATCGATTGATTTTGAGACGAAACCATGCTTGGAAACGCGCATGCCATATAGTATTCGATACTTCCGAACGGTTATGGACGGTTAAGGAGCGTGCAAGTATGGCTACAGCCAATCTGAGTGTGGAATCCAAAGACTTCACCCTGCCGGTGGTCGAAGCCACGGCAGGCGCGGACGGCATCGTGGTATCCACGCTGCGTAATGATGGCTGGGTCACGCTTGACCCCGGATTTCTGACGACCGCGCAATGCGAATCGAAAATCACCTACATCGACGGCAAGAACTCGATTCTGCGCTACCGCGGATACCCGATCGAGCAGCTGTGCGAGCAATCTGATTTCCTTGAGGTCGCATGGCTGTTGCGCCACGGCGAACTGCCGAATCAGGAGCAGTACGACCGTTTCATCTCCGACATCAACCATCGTACGATGGTGGGGGAGGATTTCCGTACTTTCATGGGCTCCTTCCCGCGTACCGCGCATCCGATGAGCGTGATGGCGTCCGCGGTCAACGCGCTCGCCACCTTCTACCCGGATACCACGGATATCAACGATTCCGACCAGCTTGACGAAGCCGCGACCATTATCATGGCGAAGGCGCGAACCATCGTCAGCTACATTTTCCGCCGTCGCCGCGATGAGCCGATGCTGTATCCGGATTATTCGCGCGGTTACGTGGACGATTTTCTGCGCATGTGCTTCGCGGTGCCGTACGAGCCGTTCGATTCCGATCCGCTGTACGTGCACGCACTCGGCCGATTGCTGATCATCCATGCCGATCATGAGCAGAATTGCTCCACGTCCGTGGTACGTATCGCCGGTTCCGCTCACGCCAACCTGTATTCCGCGGTCGCCGCAGGCATCAACGCGCTTTCGGGCCCGCTGCACGGCGGTGCGAATGAGGCGGTGTTGCGTCAGCTCAAAACCATTCGCGATTCAGGCAAAACCGTCAAGGAATTCGTGGAAGACGCCAAAACCAGTGGTCAGCGCATTTCCGGACTTGGCCACCGCGTGTACAAATCGTATGATCCTCGTGCGGCGATCGCCAAGACGTATCTGCAGAAGATCATGGAACGCGCGGATACGTTGAAACTGCCGGCCGATGAGCGTGCATTGTTCGACGTCGCCACGGAATTGGAGAAGATCGCGTTGAATGACGAGTATTTCGTGTCTCGTCACTTGTATCCGAATGTCGACTTCTACACGGGATTGATCTACCGTGCGATCGGTTTCGATCCGTCGATGTTCACCACATTGTTCGCGTTGGGGCGCATTCCCGGTTGGATTGCGCAATATCGTGAGATGCTTGCCGATCCAAACACCAAGATCGGTCGCCCACGTCAGGTGTACACCGGTTACACCGAACGCGATTACGTGCCGATCGACCGTCGATAGTTGTTTTTTCGCTGCTTCATGGAATCGTGATTTCTTTCGCCAAGCCCTGCGGCTAAAGTATTGCACGGAAACGTGCAAGTAATGCAATCACTATTGTGAAGGAGCGAAGAATGACCGATCAACGCACTGCGTGGGGTTGGGGTCTGGCCAGCGTGGACGCGGCCGGCAATACTTTGGATGTTTGGTATCCGGAATTGAAGCTTGGCGAGGCGCCGAAGGAAGTGGCCCGCCCGAACCATAATTTCGGCAACCTTGCCCATGAGGGAGTGGACGTGCGTGGTGTGCGCCGCATTCCGGTGTTCACCGTGTCGAAGCTTGACGAGCCGATCGAAGATGCCGCCGACGCCTACCTGCGTCTGCACTTGCTGAGCATGCGTCTGGCCAAGCCAAACACACTGAACCTGGATGGCATTTTCGCGGCCCTCAACAATGTGGTGTGGACCAACTATGGTCCTTTCGCGGTCGAGGATTTCGCGCTGCGCAAGCTCGATGTGATGGCCGCCGCCAACCAGAGCGCTCCGGGCCTGCCGAAGGTCGACGTGAACGTGTTGTCGATCGACAAGTTCCCGCGCATGGTCGACTATGTGGTGCCGACCGGCGTACGTATCGGCGACGCCGACCGCGTGCGTTTGGGCGCCCATCTTTCCGAAGGCACCACTGTCATGCATGCCGGCTTCGTGAACTTCAACGCCGGCACGCTCGGCGTTTCCATGGTGGAAGGCCGAGTCTCCCAAGGTGTTGTGGTCGGCAATGGTTCCGACATCGGCGGCGGTGCATCCATCATGGGCACCCTGTCCGGCGGCGGCAAGCTCAAGAACTCCATCGGCGAGCATTCGCTGCTCGGTGCGAACGCGGGCATTGGCATCTCCCTCGGCGACAACTGCGTGGTTGAAGCCGGCCTGTATGTGACCGCCGGCACCAAGGTGACCATCTACGACAAGGCCAAGGTTGCAGCGGGAGAACCGCTCGAAACCGTCAAGGGCGCCGACCTTTCCGGCAAAGACAACATTCTGTTCATCCGCAACTCGGTGTCCGGACGTATCGAAGCGCGCTATCGCAAGACCGGTATCGAACTGAACGAAAAACTGCACAAGAACTAAAAGCAAGCCATGAAAATCTCCCTTATCACCGTCGGCAAAGTCAAGGAAAAATATCTGCGCGACGCCATCGCCGAATATTCGAAACGACTCAGCCGATACTGCAAGCTTGACATCGTCGAAGTAGCCGACGAGAAAACACCCGAGCATGCCAGTGAGGGAGTTGAACGGCAAATCAAAGCCAAGGAAGGCGAACGCATCGCCAAACATATACGTGACGATGCGTTCGTCATCGCGCTCGCCATCGAAGGCCAGCAGCTGACCAGCGAGGAACTTGCGCGGAAAATCGACGGTCTCGGGCTGCACGGCACAAGCCATATCCAGCTCATCATCGGCGGCTCTCTCGGGCTCGATCCAACGATTGTGAAACGGGCCGACTACCTGCTGAGCTTCTCCAAAATGACGTTCCCGCATCAGTTAATGCGCGTTATTTTGTTGGAACAGATCTATCGTGCGTACAAAATCAATGCCGGAGAGCCCTACCATAAATGATTCGTTCACGTTCTCGAATGATTCGCGCATGTTTTCCGCGCATGAAATACGAGACTGCGTCAAGAATGCCGGAAGTCGATAAGTAGAAGGTGTTGCCTATACTGGTGCCCCATGAGTGACTACAGAAGCGAACGCGAGCAGCGAGAGCGCCGTCGCCGCACTTTGGTGCGAGCGGTGTGCATCGTCATTGCCGCGGCGATGCTGCTGAGTCTGGTGATTCCTGCTATCTACGCAGGTCTTTGACGCCCTTGGCCTGGTATGATCCTCCCCGGGTCTGCATTCCCATACATAACGAGACTGGTTCACGGCTCGGCAGGATGGGAGCGAGCGTGCGGGCACGTGGAAAAGTTGAGGATTGTGCGAAAGCCGTATGAGGCTCCATGACAGAATATAAAGAACGCATAAAGAAATGTATGGTGTAAACGATGGCAGAATTTGATTTTTCCCAAGCAATCGGCGAAGCGCGTGCCAAATACGAATCGATTTCCAAGGCGCTGGACGTCGACCGACTGACCGCACAGGCCAAGGATCTTGAAGTGCAGGCGGCCGAACCGGGACTGTGGGATGACCCCGAAAACGCGCAGAAGGTGACCAGCAAGCTTTCCGCGGTACAGTCCCAGCTGAAGCGTCTCTCCTCCGCAAGCCAGCGTATCGACGATGTCGAAACGCTCGTGGAATTGGGGCAGGAAGAAGACGACGCCGACACGTTGGCGGAAGCGCGGTCCGAAGTCGAAAGCATTCAGAACGATCTGGCGGACATGGAAATCCAGACCTTGCTTGACGGCGAATACGACGAACGTTCCGCAGTGGTGACCATTCGCTCCGGTGCTGGCGGCGTGGATGCGGCCGACTTCGCACAGATGCTGTTGCGCATGTACCTGCGTTGGGCGGAACGCAACGGCTACAAAGCTAAAGTCATGGACACCTCCTATGCGGAAGAGGCGGGCATCAAGTCCGCCACCTTCCAGGTGGATGCCCCCTATGCGTATGGTCGCATGAGCGTGGAAGGCGGCACCCACCGTCTGGTACGCATCTCCCCGTTCGACAACCAAGGCCGCCGTCAGACCAGCTTCGCGGCTGTGGAAGTGGTGCCGCTCGTCGAAGCGACCGATCATATCGACGTGCCTGATTCCGAAATCCGTGTTGATACCTACTGCTCTTCCGGTCCTGGCGGGCAGGGCGTGAACACCACGTATTCCGCGGTACGCATCACCCACATTCCGACCGGCATCGTGGTGACCATGCAGGATGAGCGTTCGCAGATTCAGAATCGTGCCGCGGCTATGGCCGTGCTGCAGTCCCGACTGCTGGTGCTGCGCCACGAAGAGGAAGCCAAGAAAAAGAAGGAACTCGCCGGCGATATCAAGGCCAGCTGGGGTGATCAGATGCGCTCCTACGTACTGCATCCGTATCAGATGGTCAAGGATCTGCGCACTGGCTATGAGACCTCGCAGACCCAAGCCGTGTTCGACGGTGATATCGACGCGTTCATCGAAGCTGGTATCCGCTGGCGTCATGAACAGCGTCGTAAGGCGGAGGAAGAAGCGGAAGCCTAAAAGCCGCGATTCCCGTAATCAGAACAGCACATAGTGGAGGGGTACGACGATGGCGCTGATTTCGCTTGAACATGTGAGCAAGGTGTATCCGAAAGGCACTAGGCCTGCGTTGGATGACATCAATCTCGACATCAATCGAGGGGATTTCGTGTTCCTCGTGGGCGCATCAGGTTCCGGCAAAACCACATTGCTGAGCCTGTTGCTGCGTGAAGAGGAGGCCACGGACGGCGAGATCCGCGTCGCGGGCAACGATTTGCGACGCCTGTCCGCACGGCAGGTGCCGCATTATCGTCGTTCCATCGGCTTCATCTTTCAGGATTACAAGCTGTTGAACAACAAAACGGTGTGGGAGAATGTGGCGTTCGCACTTGAAGTGATCGGCACAAGCCGTTCCACCATCAAATCGTTGGTGCCGAAAGTTCTGCAGACGGTTGGGCTTACCGGTAAGGAGGACAGCTATCCGCATGAGCTTTCCGGCGGTGAGGCGCAGCGTGTGGCCATCGCGCGAGCGTATGTGAACCATCCACAGATTCTGCTGGCCGACGAGCCTACCGGAAACCTTGATCCGACCACATCGTTGGGCATTATGGAAGTGTTGGACGCCATCAACCGCACCGGCACCACCGTCGTCATGGCCACGCATAATGAGGAAATCGTCAACTCCATGCGCAAGCGCGTGGTCGAACTGCATACCGGCAAAATCGTGCGTGATGAGCAGCAGGGATCCTACGATTCCGCACTGTACTTCCCGGATGCCGAAGTGGAATCCAAATCGCATCAGGCGCTGAATGGTGGCGATATCGACGCGAAGTACCGCGCGCCAAGAGGTTTGGACGTGTCCGATGCTTCCGAAGGAACGGTGGATGTGGAAGGTGCGACGCGAGCCGAAACCGCGGCGAATGCGGTTGATGCCGTGGCTGCGGCCATCCACGATGGCAATGGAGATGCGGGCATTGCGCGACTTGCCAATTCCGTGCATTCCGGTCGCACCGGCCGTTACGGAGAGGCGTTCGCCTCGGTGGAGACCACGTTGACCTGGGGCAAGGGCCTGAAGCTCGAGGATCTTGCAGAGCCGGAACAAGCTGATTCGTCTGCACGTTCCCAGAGCGAATCCAATGCCGATACCACTATCGTTTCGTCTGAAACGAGCGTCGAATCAGGCAACGCGGATGAAAACGAACAGCCGGCTGAGCCAACGGTTCCTACGCCTCCGGCACCGCCGATGCCTCCCGCGCCGCCAGCGCCTCCGGCACCTCCTGCAGTGACCGACGATGGAGCGGCGAACTGCGCAGAACAATCCGCCGAACAGCATGAAACGTCCGAAAACAAGGAGAACGACTGATGCGTTTGCGTTTCATTTTTTCCGAAACCTGGAGCAGCCTCAAGCGCAACGTGCCCATGTTGCTTTCGGTGATGCTCGTTACCTTCATCTCATTCCTTTTCATCGGAGCGTCGGTGCTTACCCAGGCACAGATCACCAAAGCCAAAGGCGATTGGTATTCCAAGGTCGAAGTGGTGGTGTGGATGTGCCCCGACGGCACCAGCCAATCCGTGAACTGCACCGCAGGAACCGCCGCGACACAGGCACAGATAAACGACTTGCAGCAAACCATCCGCAACGAGCTTGCCGATGATGTTTCGCAGATCACCTTCGTCAGCAAGGAAGATTTCTATAACGACACCTTCCTTAAACAATATCCGAACGGCGAATATCAGGGGCGTACGCTCACTGCCGATGACATGCAGGATTCATTGTGGCTCAAACTCAAGAATCCTGAAAAATACCAGGTGGTTTCCGAAGTGCTTTCCGGCAAGGAAGGTGTCGATACCGTCAGTGACCAACGGCAGATTTTCGAGCCGGTTTTTGCCGTACTGAACCGCGCTACCATTGCAACCGCCGCATTGGCCGCGGTGATGGTGGTTGTTGCCATCATGCTGACCGGTACCACGATTCGTATGTCTGCGGCGTCTCGCAAAACCGAAACGGAAATCATGCGTTTGGTGGGTGCTTCGAACTGGACGATTCGATTGCCGTTCATTCTGGAAGGTGCGATCGCGTCGTTGGTGGGTTCGCTGCTGTCTTGCGCCACGCTTTCGGTATTGGTCAAGGTGTTCGTCACTGATTGGCTTGCGACTTCCGTAAAATGGATTCCGTATGTGAATCAGATGACAGTGCTTTGGATTTCGCCGATTCTGGTTCTTGGAGCGGTATTGCTGTCCGTGATTGCATCCACGGTATCGCTGCATAGATATCTGAAGGCCTGATAAGTATTACTTAATGGCAAGTGGCATTACGTGTCGCGGATTTTAAGCATGAGATGCTATGGTGTGGAACAATGATGGGAGGCAAGTGACCGAATGATAAGCAAAAAAGCTCTCAAGCCGGCCGCTGCGGTGTTTGCAACGGGGGCTATGTGCGCCACGATGGCGATCGCCCCGTTTTCGCCTGCTGTTCCGCAGGCGCATGCTAATACGTATAGCAATCTGGTGAACGCACAGAATCGGAAGTCCGACAGCGCACAGCGTGAAGCGCAGCTGCGTTCGCAGCTTTCTGGTGTGAAATCCGATCTGGCAAACAAGATCGTTGAACTGGACAAATTGACGAATACGAAGATTCCGGCGGCCCAGGCTGAGGTCGATGAGGCCAATGCCGCTGCCGCTTCGGCGCAAAGCGAGGCAGAGGCTGCCGCTTCCCGTTTGGAGGCCGCGAAGAAAGATAAGGAAAACCTCGAAGAGCAGATTGAGCAGACGGGCAAGGACTACGACGACGCGCATGCGGCCGTGGCGCAGATGGCTCGTGAAGACCTGCATGGTTCCGATGCATCCACTGTGATGAGCGTGGTGACAGGTTCCACGAGTACGCAGGAGTTTATTAATTCCATGCAGTCTCGTGATGCGTTGAGCCGTACCGAAGCCAATGCGGCCAGCGATGCGGCGAATACGTTGAACACGTCAATGAACCGCAGCGAGCGTCTTGCCGCCATCGAAAAGCAGATCGCCAATCTGAAAACCACAGCGGACGCGAAAGCCGCTTCCGCCCAGCAGGCTGCCGCTTCCGCACAGACCCAGCGCGACTCGCTTGACCAGTTGCGTGCAGAAGGCGAAACCCGCCGTGCCGAATTGGAAAGCCAGCAGTCGCAGCTGAACAGCAGCGTGGCCAAGCAGGCGGCGCAAACGGTTATGTTGCAGTCGCAGGTCGATTCCTTCAATCGCCAGTATGCAGCCGAGCAGGCTGCCGCAGCCAATCAAAACAATGGCGGCAATCAAGGGCAGACCCAGCCAGGCAACAACAATACCAATAATGGCGGCAGCAATGTGACGCCTGCTCCTACTCCTGCTCCCGCTCCCGCTCCTACTCCTGCTCCCGCGCCGAGCACCAATAACAATTCCGGTCAGGGAACCTCCAATGGCGATTACGGCAATGCATACGTGGCTGGTCAGTGCACGTGGTGGGCGTACGAACGTCGTAGACAGATGGGCATCGGAACACCCTCGTACTTGGGCAACGGTGGTCAGTGGTATCTTACCGCTTCCTCGTATGGTCTGCGAGTGGACCATAATCCGCAGGTGGGCGCGGCTCTCTCCTTCCTTCCTGGGCAGGCTGGAGCAGATGGTTTCTACGGTCATGTGGCTGTTGTGGAAGCGGTGAACGGAAGCACTATCACCATTTCCGAGATGAACGCGTCCGGCGGTCCCTACAACGTGTCGTATCGCACGCTATACAACGCGTCCCAGTTCTGGTATGTGCACTGATCCATCAAGGAGTGTTTGAGTTTTTCCTTGAGCATTGTGTCACGGGAGCGTGCCGCCTGAATCGTTGGGCGGCGCGCTCCCGTGATATTGTCGATTGTTGCGTTGCAGAACACTTCTTCGAAGAACCGGAAAGGAGGTCCGACATGGCCAAGGAACAAGGTGTGAAGCCGATTGCGCAGAACAAGAAGGCACGCCATGATTACGCCATCGAAGACAAGTATGAAGCCGGTCTGGTGTTGACCGGCACTGAGGTGAAGTCGCTTCGTGAGGGACGTGCATCGCTGGCCGAATCGTTCATCACCATTGACCGTCGCGGTGAAATGTGGCTTGAGGGAGCCAACATTCCTGAATATCTCAATGGTACGTGGAACAATCATGCCCCTAAGCGCAAGCGTAAGCTGCTGCTTCATGCGGCGCAGATCGACAAGCTGGCACGTCAAAGCCAAGCCAAAGGTTTCACCATCATTCCGCTGAGCCTGTATTTCAAGGATGGCCGTGTCAAGGCGGAAATTGCGTTGGCTCGAGGCAAGAAGGAATTCGACAAGCGTCAGGCGTTGCGCGAGGAACAAGACAAGCGTGAGGCGTTGCGTGCCATGCGCTATGCCAACAAGCAAGTGCGATAAGTCGAAACCGGAAAATTTCCGGTTTCACATACTGACATAAAGCGGTGGTCGTAATCTTTTTGTAGCTTGCCCTCTCTAGTGTATGGTTCAGATTCGGTCGAATAGATCGAGCGAGACATAGGAGAAAAGGATATGGAAGCGAAGAAAAGTTTGAAGGCGGCTGCCGCGTGTGCGCTGAGCGTTGCGATGCTGTTTGCTGGAGCGGCATGCGGCACCAGTGATGGAAGCGACGATGCGGCTTCGTCCGATAGCGGTTCGAAATCGAGCGAGCTGACGGGATATGACGTTTCGTCGGTGCAGAAAGACGATGACATTGCCAAACTGTTGCCCGACTATGTGACGAAGGACGGCAAGCTCACCATCGGCATGGACACGTCGTACGCTCCTGCCGAATTCCTTGCGGAGGACGGCAAGACCCCGGTCGGCTTCGATGTCGACATCGCCAAGGCTTTGGCGCAGGTGTTCGGCCTTGAAGCGGATCCGGAAACCGCGAATTTCGATTCGATCATTCCATCGGTCGGATCCAAGTACGATATCGGCATTTCGTCGTTCACCGTGACCAAGGAACGTTTGGAAGCGGTTGATTTCGTAAGCCATTTCGATGCCGGATCGGCATGGGCCGTGAAGAAGGGCAATTCGAACAAGATCGACGTGTCCGATCTGTGTGGCAAGAAGGTGGCCGTGCAGACTGCCACCATGCAGGAGACCGAAGCGAACAAGATGGCCAAGCAATGCGAGGCCGACGGCAAGGATAAGCTTGAAGTGATCTCCAGCAAGCTGCAGACCGATGTGACCACGAACGTTGTCACCGGCAAGGCTGACGTGTTCTATGCCGATTCGCCGGTTGCGGGCTATGCCATCGCACAGACCGATGGACAGCTGGAAATGCTGGGCAAGGTCGAAGGCGTCGCCCCGGAAGGCATCGTCATCAAAAAAGGCGACAGTCAGATGGATGAGGCTGTACAGAAGGCCGTGCAGAAGCTCATCGACGACGGTACGTATCTGAAGATTCTCAAGTATTGGGGTGTCGAGGACGGTGCCATCGAAACGTCGGAAATCAATACGCCGGGCGCCGAATGATTCCATGATTGAACCGTCCGCGGATCAGACGGTTTCAAGGATCGCCTAGCTGGCAACGTGCCGGGAACAAAGCGGGTTTTGATCATATTGTGATATGGCAAAACCCGCTTTTTCGTAAGGAAAAACGGCATACCGAATAGAGTTTGCGTGCTATTAACGTGGCCGTAGCAATCGTTTTCTATGGTGCCCGCAGAACTTCGGTTCGGCCGTATTCATGCGGTTGGGAATGAAGAGAGGATTCGCGATGGCTTTCAATAATCTGAGGAAACTCGCTGTTTTTGCGATAAGCGCCGCCATGATCGTTTCGTTGAGTGCGTGCGGCACATCGGAAAAATCCGATTCCACGGCTTCCGGTGATTCTGAGTCGTCGTCGAACACCACCGGTTATGACGTTTCCGGCGTGACGAAGGATGACGATATAGCCGCGATGCTGCCGGAATCAGTCACCAAGGACGGCAAGCTCACTGTCGGCATGGACACGTCGTACGCTCCCGCCGAATTCCTTGCGGAGGACGGCAAGACCCCGATTGGTTTCGATGTCGATATCGCGAAGGCGCTCGCCAATATGTTCGGTCTTGAGGCCGTGCCGCAAACGTCGAACTTCGATTCGATCATTCCGTCGATCGGTACCAAGTACGATATCGGCATTTCGTCGTTCACCATCACGCCCGAGCGTATGGAAGCTGTCGATTTCGTGAGCATGTTCAAGGCTGGTTCCACGTGGGTGGTGAAGAAGGGCGATCCGAACAAGGTCGATACTTCCGACTTGTGCGGCTTGAAGATCGCGGTGCAGACGGGCACCACGCAGGAAGAGGAAGTCAACGCTGCCGCCAAACAATGCAAGGCCGACGGCAAGTCCGAAGTGCAGATTCTGTCGAATAAGCTGCAGACCGATGTGACCACGAACGTGGCGACGGGCAAGGCTGACGTATTCTATGCCGATTCGCCGGTAGCCGGCTATGCCATCGCACAAACCGAAGATACGCTAGAAGCCCTCGGAGAGGATGTCGGCGTGACCAAGGAGGCCGTGGCAATTAAGAAAGGCGATTCCGATACCGCCAAGGCGGTGCAGGCCGCACTGCAGAAGCTTATGGATGACGGCACGTATATGAAGATCCTCAAGCATTGGGGCGTGGAGAACGGAGCGATCGACAAAGCCGAAATCAATCCGACCGACCTCGACTGAACGATCAAACGTAAGGCAGACATCGCACACGGCGATACTGTGATGCCGATATGATGGAAGGCATGCGGACCCAATCCGCGTGCCTTCCGTTTTTCGTATATGGATCTTCCGTGATTCGACGGAGCTCATTGCGCGATTCTTGGCTGGTACGTAAGTTTTGCGCAACGTAACGTACATGTAGCATTGCGCTCTTATCGTGCCTATTTGAGATACTGAGGTTCTCTGCAACCGAATGGCGTTGAGATTTTCGGTATGGCAATGAAGAGATAAGAAGAAGGATATGCGTATCATGTCTTTGAAGATCAAGTCCGTTGTGGCGCTTGCGCTGAGCGCGGCGATGTTGTTTTCCACTGCCGCTTGCGGCACCTCCGATGCGTCCAAATCCGGTGATTCGTCGGATTCGTCGAACACTACCACCGGTTACGATGTCAGCACCATTGAAAAGGATGACGAGCTGGCCAAGCTGGTTCCGTCCGGCGATCTGGTGAAGGACGGCGAGCTTTCCGCCGGTATGGAGCTTTCGTACGCTCCGGCTGAATTCTATGCCGAAGACGGCAAGACTCCGGTCGGCTATGATATCGATATGACCAAGGCCATCGCAAAGACGCTTGGTTTGAAGCCGAACATCGTGTCTTCCATGTTCGACACCATCATTCCTTCCATTGGCTCCAAGTATGATCTGGGCATTACCGCCATGACCATCACCGAAGAGCGTATGCAGTCCGTGGATTTCGTGAGCTACTACCGTGCAGGTTCCACGTGGGCCGTGCAGAAGGGCAATCCGAAGAAGCTTGACACTTCCGACATGTGTGGCGCGAAGATCGCGGTGCAGACCGGCACCGTGCAGGAAGAGGAAGCCAACACCATCGCCAAAGGATGCGAGGCCGATAACAAGGCCGAGGTGATGTCGTACAAGCGTCAGGCCGAAGCGGCCACCGCAGTGGCTACGGGCAAGGCCGATGCGTTCTATGCCGATTCGCCGGTCGCCGGCTATGCCATCTCCCAGACCGACGGACAGCTTGAAGCCTTGGGCGACGTTGAAGGCGTGGCCAAGCAGGGCATCGCTGTTAAGAAGGGCAACACCCAGCTTGCTGAAGCCGTGCAGAAGGCCGTACAGAAGCTGATGGACGATGGCACGTATATGAAGATCCTCAAGCATTGGGGCGTGGAATCTGGCGCTCTTGACAAGGCTGAGATCAACCCGACCGATCTCGACTGATCTCATCCCCACTATTTACATCAACAACGAAGGAACTGAAGCATCATGGCGAAGAAACAGATCGACGGCGATGGCCTCGATATTCCGAATCGCATCAAGGCGCTGCCGGTTAAGCGTACGGGCCCGATTGTGGCGGCGGTCATCGTCGCTCTGCTCGCCGCCATGCTGCTGCAGGGCCTGATTACCAATCCGCGTTTCGAATGGAATGTGGTCTGGAAGTACCTGTTCAACGAGAATGTGCTCGAAGGCATCAAATACACGTTGCTGCTGACGGTCATCTCCATGGTCATCGCCATTATTCTGGCAGTGATTCTGGCCGTGATGCGCAAGTCCATCAATCCGGTGCTGCGTGGCGTGAGCTGGTTCTACATTTGGTTCTTCCGTGGCACCCCTGTGTATACGCAGCTGGTGTTCTGGGGTCTGTTCGCCGTGTTGGTGCCTCGCATCGGCGTGGGCATTCCGTTCACTTCCATTGAATTCTGGAGCATTGACTCGCAGTCCGTCATTACCGCGTTCAACGCGGCATGGCTGGGTCTCGCACTGAACGAAGCGGCATATCTGGCTGAAATCGTGCGTGCGGGTCTTGAAGCCGTCGATCCGGGTCAGACCGAAGCGGCCAAGGCGCTGGGTATGAAGCGCTCCATGATCATGCGTCGCGTGGTGCTTCCTCAGGCCATGCGCATTATCATTCCGCCGACCGGCAACGAGTTCATCGGCATGTTGAAGACCACTTCGCTGGTCAACGCCGTGCCGTTCACGCTGGAACTGCAGTTCGCCACCACCGCAATCGCAACCCGACTGTACAAGCCGATTCCGCTGCTGATCGTGGCCTGCATCTGGTATTTGGTGATCACCTCCATTCTGATGGTGCTGCAGTCTCGCCTGGAGAAGCATTTCGGCAAGGGCTTCGATGCGCGACCGGCCGGCGCGCGCGGCAAGCAGCCGCCGCTGCCGGGCAAAACCGGAGGCGAACCGAAAGACGATATCGCCAAGCAGAACGAGGCAACGTTCGCGGGCATGACCGCGTGAGGGGAGTGAGCAATGACTGAACCAACCACCAACGGTGTTGTTCCCGCAGTGAAGGCCACGCAGGTGCATAAGGCTTTCGGTAGCCTGCACGTGCTCAAGGGTGTCGATATGACGGTTATGCCCGGCTCGGTGACGGTGATTCTGGGACCTTCCGGTTCCGGAAAATCCACGTTCCTGCGCCTGATCAACCAGTTGGAAACGCTGACCGGCGGCGAAATCGACGTCGACGGTGAAATGATCGGCTACAAGTATGTCGACAAGGACGGCAAGCAGGTGCTGCAGACCCTGAACGACAAGGAAGTGGCCGAGCAGCGTTCCAAACTGGGCATGGTGTTCCAGAGGTTCAACCTGTTCCCGCACATGACGGCTCTCGAAAATGTGATGGAAGCGCCGATCCATGTCAAGCACATGGATAAAAAGGAAGCCCGCAAGCTTGCCATCGAAGAGCTGAACCGCGTGGGCATGGGCGATCGCCTCGACCACTATCCGGCACAGCTTTCCGGAGGCCAGCAGCAGCGTGTGGCCATTGCCCGTGCGCTCGCCATGAAGCCGGAAATCATGCTGTTCGACGAGCCGACTTCAGCACTCGATCCGGAATTGGTGGGCGAAGTGCTGAACGTCATGCTGTCTTTGGCGAAAGAAGGCATGACCATGGTGGTTGTCACCCACGAAATAGGCTTCGCGCGCGAAGTTGCCGATCAGATCGTATTCATGGACGGCGGTGTTGTTGTGGAACAGGGCGGTCCTGAAATCATCGACAATCCGCAGGAACCACGATTCAAGGACTTCCTGCAGCACGTGCTGTAAATCGCCGTAAGCATAATCGTTAAGGATCAGACATCTCTTCGTCGCGAGAATTGCGATTAAGGGAAGAGCTGAAGAAAATCCCCATGTTGAAAACTGTCGGCATGGGGATTTTTGTGTCCATATATCAAAGGTTCGGTGCGATGGGACGGTTTCGTTTCGAAAATGACACCATTACCCGATAAGCTGAGGTGTTATGTGTGGAATCGTAGGATATGCAGGAAATGTGGAAACCGTGTGCGGCAAGCCGTTGGAGGTGTGCCTCCAAGGTCTACAGCGTTTGGAATACCGCGGGTATGATTCGGCCGGTGTGGCGCTGACCGCGCCCGGCATGGACCATGTGGAAGTGCGCAAGAAGGCGGGGCGCCTCGCCAACCTGATCGAAGACGTGGAACGCAAACCGATGCCGATGGCCACCGTGGGCATCGGCCATACCCGTTGGGCCACCAACGGCGTGCCGAACGACATCAACGCGCATCCTCATACCTCGCAAGACGGCAAGGTCGCCATCATTCATAATGGCATCATCGAAAACGCCTCTCAGCTTCGTCTTGATCTGCAGACGGAAGGTTACCGTTTCTCATCGGAAACCGATACGGAGGTTGCGGCGAAACTATTGGGCAAAATCAGTGAGAAAATCGTTGAGGAAACCGGCAAGCCCGACTTGTTCAAGGCCGTGCGACGCCTGGCACGCATGCTAGAAGGCGCATTCACGATTCTCGCCACCGACTGCCGTCAGCCGGGTATCGTGGTCGGCGCCCGCCATGATTCGCCGCTGGTGGTTGGTCTTGGCGAAGGTGAGAATTTTCTCGGTTCCGATGTGGCCGCGTTCGTGGCCTACACGAAGCGTGCCATGGAAATCGATCAGGATCAGGCCGTGATGGTGTCCGCCGATAAGGTCGTGGTGTCTGATTTCATGGGCAACATCGTGGCCGATCCGAAGACCTACACCGTGGATTGGGATGCTTCCGCGGCCGAAAAGGGCGGTTGGGACTCCTTCATGAACAAGGAGATCCACGAAGGGCCGGCGGCGGTGCAGCGCACGCTGTTGGGACGTCTCGGCAAGGACGGCAATCTCAATCTTGACGAGGTTCGCATCGACGAGCATGATTTCAAGGCGATCGACAAGATTATCGTTATCGCCTGCGGTACCGCCGCCTATGCGGGCATGGTGGCCAAGTACGCCATCGAGCATTGGGTGCGTATTCCGGTGGAAGTGGAGCTCGCCCACGAATTCCGCTATCGTGATCCGATTCTCACCCCGCGCACGTTGGTGGTGGCCATTTCGCAGTCCGGTGAAACCATGGATACGCTGATGGCATTGCGTCATGCGCGCGAGCAGGGTTCGAAGGTGCTGGCCATCTGCAACACGCAGGGCGCGTCCATTCCGCGTGAATCCGACGCGGTGCTGTACACGCACGCTGGTCCGGAAGTGGCGGTCGCCTCCACCAAGGCGTTCGTGGCGCAGATTACTGCCGCCTACGTGCTTGGCTTGTATTTGGCGCAGGTCAAGGGTGCAATGTTCCGCGACGAAATCGCGCAGACGTTGGATTCCCTCAAAGACATGCCTCGCAAGATCCAGTGGATTCTCGACACGCAGACCGAGACCGTGCATGATGCTGCCGCGCAGATGGTCGATGCGAAGTCCTTCCTGTTCCTGGGGCGTCATGTTGGCTACCCGGTCGCGATGGAAGGTGCGTTGAAATTGAAGGAAATCGCCTACACCTTCACCGAAGGTTTCGCGGCCGGCGAACTCAAGCACGGTCCGATCGCATTGGTGGACGAAGGCGAACCGGTAGTGTTCATCGTGCCGCCGGCACGTGGCCGCAATGTGCTGCACGCCAAGGTTATTTCCGGTATCGAAGAGGTCAAGGCCCGTGGCGCGTACATTATCGCCGTGGCCGAAGAGAACGATCCCGATGTTGAACGCTACGCGGACGTGGTGTTCTGGCGTCCGGCCTGTCCAACGCTGATGAGTCCGCTGGTGGACGTGGTGCCGCTGCAGCTATTCGCCATGGACATGGCCAAGCTGAAGAATTACGACGTTGACAAGCCTCGTAATCTTGCCAAGTCCGTCACCGTGGAGTAATCGTTCATACGATGCGTCAACAGAGTCAGCAGAAGAGGCATCGTTACGTTCTTGAAGAACCTCACATTCCGTTCGAATGTGAGGTTCTTTACGAGAACGATGCGATTATCGTGGTTGACAAACCGCATTTTCTCGCCACCACACCGCGCGGCATGTGGTATCGCGAAACCGCGTTGATCCGACTTCGGGAACAGTATGGCGAACCTGATATTGTTCCCGCGCACCGTTTGGATCGACTTACCGCAGGTATCGTCGTATTTGTGCGCAAACCGGAATTGCGTGGCGCTTACCAAATGCTGTTCCAGAATCGCAAAACCATCAAAACCTATGAATGTTTGGCGCCACTTGCCCCCGAACAGCATCCGCAATACGGAACAATCGTAAGAATCGACAGGCATCAACCATTTCCAGCAATCCGAGCATCGCATATTTGCAAGGATCGCGGGCGACTTCAGGCGTACGAAATTCCGGAAATCGTCAATGCGCAAACGTTGATTGAGCGGGGGAACACGGTACGTTGCATCGACGGCAAAGCATATGTGAATTATGTGCTGCACCCGAAAACCGGCAAAACGCATCAGTTGCGTGTGCATATGAATTCGTTGGGATTGCCGATTTTGGGCGATGATTTCTATCCGAATATTGTGCAGCATTCTTACGATGATTTCTCGCAACCGTTGGAATTAGTGGCTCGTGAATTACATTTCGACGATCCGGTGACGGGAGAGCCTCGTACGTTCGTTTCGAAAGTGCCGCTTGGCTGATTAACAGTCTGATCAGCAGACATGGCTCGATGAATAAAGATATATAAACTGTTCATCGCTGTACTGATATTTGATCGCATCGCTATGGCGTGTTGAAGTTGCGCGTCCCTATAATTGGACATTTTACATTTCGTGTTATCGAGCGTGATTAGGATGTGCTCTTGTTGTGCTGGCTGGCAAAGGCAAGCCAGCTGGAAAGAACGAGAGAGAATATGAACCATATTTCGAAAGCGCTTCGTGGCGTTGCCGACAAATATAACGGCGTATCACTGATTATCCGCATTATCGTCGGTCTTATCGCGGGCACCGCACTGGCATTGGTCGTTCCGCATATGACGTGGATCGGCGAATTCGGCACCCTGTTCGTAAGCGCATTGAAGGCCGTCGCTCCGATTCTGGTGTTTGTGCTGGTGGCAAGCGCTTTGGCTCAAGGTAATTCCAAGCTTGACAGCCGTTTTGGCACGGTGCTTTTCCTGTATCTGTTCACTACGTTCCTGTCCGCCGTCGTGGCGGTGCTGACGTCTCGCATGTTCCCGCAGACCATATCGTTGGGCGATGCCGCTGACGCCGATGTGGTGCCGCAGGGCTTGAGTGAGGTTGTGCAGACGTTGCTGACCAATATTGTGGCCAATCCGATTCAGGCAATGATCGACGGCAACTACATCTGCATTCTGATGTGGGCTTGTCTGTTCGGTCTTGCCATGAAGGGTATTGCCAATGAAAGCTCCAAGGCGTTCCTCGCCAATGTGGCTGATGGCGTGTCTCAGGTGATTCGTTGGGTCATCAATCTCGCCCCGTTCGGCATTATGGGCTTGGTGTTCACCAGCGTTTCCGAAAACGGCTTGGCGGCCTTCACCGAGTACGGTAGCCTCCTGCTCCTGCTCGTCGGTACCATGCTGCTGATGGTGCTCGTGTTCGGCCCGCTGGTCATTTTCCTGTACCTGCACCGCAACCCGTATCCGCTGGTGTACCGCTGCTTCAAGGAATCCGGCCTGACCGCATTCTTCACCCGTTCCTCCGCGGCGAATATTCCGGTCAACATGCAGTTGTGCGAGAAGCTTGGTCTTGATAAAGATATGTATTCCGTGTCCATTCCGCTGGGCGCAACCATCAACATGAACGGTGCCGCCATCACCATCACCATCATGGCCATGGCTGCTGCCAATACGATGGGCATTCAGATTTCGCTGCCGGCAGCCATTCTGCTGTCTGTAGTGTCGGCGCTCGGTGCATGTGGCGCTTCCGGCGTGGCCGGCGGCTCGCTGCTGCTTATTCCGATGGCTTGCTCGCTGTTCGGCATCAGCAACGACATCGCCATGCAGGTGGTGGGTGTCGGCTTCATCATTGGCGTTATTCAGGATTCTGTGGAGACCTGCCTGAATTCCGCTTCCGATGTGGAGTTTGCGGCGACCGCCGAATATCATGCTTGGCTCAAGCAGGGCCGTCAGCTTCCGGCCTTCATGTATTCCAAGAAGGAACGCGCCAAGCTCGGAATCGAAGCCTGATTTCGCCTGATTTTCGGTTTTTGAATACAAAAAGGCGTCTTCTCGATTGTGTTGTGCAACACGTCGGGAAGACGCCTTTTTGCATTGGTACTTATCGTATTGATTCGGCAATGTGCAGGTGTGGCATTGGATTCTGGGCTGTCTCACCATGCCTCAATGGAGGGCATCGATATACTGGAAGCAGTTGTTGAGTGCAGTTTCGATTGAATGGAGGTTTTTGCATGGTTACCGCGAAAGATGTCGCGAAACGGGCTGGGGTTTCACAAGCGACGGTATCGTATGTAATGAGCGGTAGCCGTCCCATTTCCGAAGCTACGAAAAAACGCGTGCACCGGGCTATGCAGGATTTGGGGTATGTACCTAATGCCAACGCGCGTTCGTTGGCTGGGGGGCACAACAATATGATTGCGGTCATGGTGCGAATGGATAAGAATACTCAGATGGCGGAGCTTCATCCATTTTTGGCGACCATTGTGAGTGAGGCTGGCAAACGGGAATGCAATGTCATGCTTATGCCTGCTGAAGAGGGTGTTGAGGGTTTGGACCATTTAGTAAGGCAAGGCACTATTGATGGCGTTGTCGTGTTTGATATTGAGTGGCATGACAGTCGATTGGCTGACGTGGCTGCGTTGCAAGTGCCGACTGTGCTTATTGGCACTACCGAAGATGCACATGGATTGCCATGCGTGGATGTGGACTACCGACGCATCGCGCAGCTATGCGTCAACTATCTTGCTCAAGTTGGCTCACAGCGTATGGTGTTGATTGGCGATTCGGAACGAGGCGTGGAAAAGTATGCCTTTGCTAAGTTTTTCGCTGATGAATCTCGTGTGGTCGCTGCGGTGCTGGGAATGCAATATGACTTGTTTGTACCGCCCTACCCGGGATGGCGGGGCATGTGGACTTTTTCTGATACGTTGAAGGAGCTGGCGGCCTGCCGTGGTGGCATTGCAGTCAGAACGCCGGAAGTGCTGGGAGAACTGATGCAGCTATGTGCTGAGTTGGATATAGTGCCTGGAAGGGATGTCCAAGTAGTGGCGGTGTATGTGGATGGTCACGCTGAGAGGCTGCGCTACCCCGTGACTAACGTCGATCCGGTGCCGGAAGAAGTTTCGGTGGAGGCGGTGCGTGAGTTGTTTGAACAGATTGATGGCAAGCCATGCGAAGCCGTGCGTTTGGTGCAACCTCATATCACCGAACGTGATGGAATTGATGACTTGGATGCCGTAGCGATTTAAGATCTTGCATTTAGAAGGATATCGGTTTCCTCTGTTTGCGTTTGTGCTGTCTGGCCCAAGCTCGTTGTGATTTACTTTTTCGGTTGACCTCGTTGTGTTGCGGTTGCTTCTTCGGTCTTTTGTTGCTTCTTGTCTGGGCTTTCTGCGGCTCTTGACATAGTTCCGTGGTGAATTGCTGTGACACGCCGAGCATCTTATGTTTGAATGCAAGTTTTCTTTGGAAAACCAACGTTCATTTATGCGCTTCAATTGTTTTGATGTGTTCATACTTGATGTGATGGTATATTTGTTTATGCGCATCAAAGTTGAAGCGTATAAACGATTGAAAGGACAGTCGAAATGAGAATTATGAAGAGCAAGATGCTCCATGTGGTGGTGGCTGGTGCGGCTGCGGTAGCGATGATGACGCCTCTTGCTGCTTGCGGTTCAAATAGTACTGATGGTGAGAAGACCAAGATCTCCTTCTACTCTTACTTTAAAGAGAATCAGATTGGTGACGTGGTCAAGGGATTCGAAAAGGCTAATCCGAACATTATTCTTGATGTGCAATACGGTCAGGATCCATCTCAGTACATCTCCACGTTGCAGACCCGTCTGGCTGGTGGTAAGCCGCCGACCATCTTCAACATTACGATGGATAACCGTACTGACGTCATGAACTCTGGTGCGGTTGCTGATCTGACCGGTAAAGATTTCCTCAAGGGCGTGGATGATTCTAATTTCCAGCTGTTCCAGCAAGGCGGCAAAATCTACGGTCTACCGGTTTCTGCTTGGGTGGGTGTGATGTTTTATAACAAGGATCTTCTTAATCAAGTTGGTTACGATGAGTTTCCCAAGACTTGGGATGAGTTCATTGAAATGGGCAAGAAGATTAACGCTTCCGGAGGCACCGCTTTCCTTGAAGATTTCAACTCGCAACCATCCGGCACGCTAGCCGGACTGGTGGCCTCCAATTGGGCTAAGCGGGGCGTTGATGTTCCTGATCAAGATATCTGGGATGGTAAAACCACCTTCACCGATGCTTGGGGACCAGCGGTTGAGGCTTGGGGTAAGGCTGTTAAGGGGGGTGTCATACCAACCAAGTCTGTTGGCCTATCGGCTGATCAAGTCAAGCAGGAGTTTGTCAATGGTTCCTTGGCTGTTATGCGATCCGGCCCATGGGATCTTGAAGATGTAAAGGCTTCTGGTGTTAACTTCGGCGTTGCGGCTATGCCGGCCATCGATGGTGGCGAGCAGTGGATTAACGGTGGTCCGGACCAAGGCTTTGCCATCGCTGAAAAAGCGACCGATAACGAGAAAGCCGCTGCCGACAAATTCCTCTCCTACCTTAACAGTGAGGAGGGGCTTAAGGCCTTCACTTCTGCTGCGGGTACCATGTCTCTGTCTGACAACTATCAGGCTGAGCCTCCGGCGGAGCTCAAAGATGTTGTCGACACATATTTTGCAGCAAATAAGTTCTACTGGTACAACTGGTCCAAGTCCCCGGCTGCAATGACTACTGTGATGACTGACCAACAGCAGAAGCTTGTCCAGGGCAAGATCTCTGCTAGTGACATGACCAAGGCGCTTGACAGCAAGTGGAGCAGCCTCAAGTAGGTACGACTTTCTTCTTTTCTTTCCCTGTCCTGAGACCGTACTGGTGCTCATCCGGTCTGGTGCGGTCTCTTATTGTTCAAAACATCAAAGGAAAATCCTATGACTGTTTCATTTTTAGCGCGGATTCCCCGGCGTAAGAGTGGGTTGTGCTCCTCTGTATGGGCTGAAAACCTCGCTTCAATGTGGTTTTTATTGCCTATCATCGTTGTGTTCGGAGTCCTCACCATCGTTCCGCTGTCGCAATCATTCTTTTATTCGTTAACAGACTACGATGGCTGGTCTTCCACTTTTAACTTCGTGTGGTTTGACAACTATGCCAGAGTATTTCAAGATCCTGACTTGTTGTCAGCTCTTGGTTTCACCCTGCTGTACGCCTTTGCCACCACGTTGTTGGTGACCTGTTTGGCCATCCCGTTGGCTGTTACTCTTAACAAGGCGATGTGGGGTCGTAGTTTCGCTCGTTCTTTGTTCTTCTTTCTGGGTGTGCCTGCGCAAGCCATTATTGGTTTGATCTGGTCGTACATTTTCTCCCCGCTGAGTTCCGGCTTGGTGAACAAGATTCTCGCCATTTTTGGTATCCCAGGTGTGGGATGGCTTGCAGACGACAACCTTGCTCGCTTTTGCGTGATTTTCGTTTCGATTTGGATGCAGGTAGGCTGGCATGCCACTCTTTATCTGGCGTTTCTTCAGACCATCCCTGCTGATTTGTACGAATCGGCCCGTGTGGACGGAGCCAATGCAGGTCAGCAGTTTGTTCATATCACGCTTCCTCAGCTTGTTCCCGGCATTGTAGTTTCTATGTTCCTGCTTATGACTGGTGGCCTGAAAATCTATGATCTGCCGTACACGTTAACTAAAGGTGGTCCTGGCTCTGCTACTACCACGTTGTCTCAAGCGATACTTGAAAAGGGTATTGGGCAAAGTGAATACGGCTTGGGCTCTGCACTATCCGTGCTATTTACTGTGGCTTGCATTGTCGTCATCGTCATTCAAAACGGTGTTGCAAGCGCCGTTGAAAAGAGGTTCCAATGACATACTCTCAACGTGAACTGGTGCATAAGATCATCCGCACGGTTGTGGTTCTCGTTCTCGCTCTGATTTGCGCAATCCCGTTATGGTACGTAATCGTCAGCTCATTCAAAACATCGGTTGACATGTTTAAGAATCCGTTGGGTCCGCCGACCGAGTGGACGTTTTCCAACTATGTCAAGGCGTTTGAAGGTGGCAGTATTATTCGCGCTTTCGCCAACACTCTTATCGTCACCGTGATTACGGTGCTGCTGCAAGTGCTCATCGGCTCCATGGCTGCATTCGGTGTGGTGTATAAGAAATCGAAGTTTACTGCCATTGTGGGCGGTGTCCTCATGATTACTTTTGCGATTCCCGCGCAGGCTACCATTCTGCCGCTGTATCGTTTGGAATCTGATTTGCAGATCGTCGATACGCTTTTCGGCCTCATCGCTCTGTACATGGGATCGAGCGTGTTCTGCTACTTTCTCATCGTTGGCTACATGAAGTCCCTGCCGCAGGAGCTGTTCGAAGCCGCCAAAATTGACGGCGCCGGTCCGTGGCGTATTTATCGTACTATCGTGTTGCCTCTGATTACTCCGATTCTCACTACGGTGATTGTGTTCCAGACCATGAGTACATGGAATGACTTCCTGTTGCCGAGTGTTTTTCTGAGTTCCACTGACAAGCAGACTGTGGTACTGCAAGTATATAACGCGGTCCAGCAGTTTGGTACTAACTGGCCACTATTTATGACGATCACTGTGCTCGCGCTGCTTCCGGTGTTTATTTTCTTCTGTTTCTGTCAGAAGTGGATTGTCTCAGGTTTGGTCGCTGGCTCGGTCAAGGGCTGAGGGAGGTTTTATCATGACCGATTTGCTTACGGAAACTCATGCGACGACACGATTGGCGACTGTGGAGCAGCCGGAATATGATGTCGGACGCTCTGTGGACTTATCCGCATTGCCGGGGTACCGGTTGCCCATGGCTGGCGGTTATGCAGTGTTGGATCACGCTACAGGTCAGCCGATGGCATTCGTGGATGAGACCAACCTCAACCGGCATGTGCTACTTGACGATACGGTGGCGTGGCATAGTGCTGACTATTGCTGGGGCTCCGGCTACGTCACTACAGAAGGTGGTTCCTCCCAATGGAATGTTCCCATGTGTCGCGAAGTGCGTAGCCATGCGGTGGTTGCCGACTATGCACTGCAGGGATCGGGATTGGCGTTGACTGTGACGCGCACTGGCGGTAATTGCCTCACCGAGCGTTACGAGTGGCGCAATGTCACAGCGAGGCCGGTTGTCATCACTGGTCTGGGTATTTCCACGCCGTTCAACGACCGGTATCCTGGTGCAGCGAGGGCGCTCGATGAATGTGTGAATGCGCATGTGTTCGCCGGCGGTGCCTGGGCTTGGGTGCTGGCTAAGCCAATGGACGGTCTCGGTAATCGTTTGGGGCTTATCGTGCGTGACGGTACTATTAACGCCTATGCAGTCGACACGCGCAACCACGTTACTTATTCTAATGTGCGAGGACACATCATGCTTGAGGTCACTGATCGGGCGCTCAACCCAGGGGCCTTTGGCGGGCAGCAGGCCATCACACTGAGCCCGGGTGAGGTCTACACGCTGGTCTGGGAGATTGGTTGGTACGCCAGCGACGAAGAGTTCCTCGCAGCCACGAAGGCTCCTGCCAAGTTCTCCGCTCTACGTATTGAGCTTGGCAGTCGCATTGAGGTGTCCACGACTTTGCCGGTGACTGCCTTGGATGAAGGGTTGACGGTGTCTCATACCTCGTCGGGTGCGTTGCTCACCAGTGATGTGCCAGGCGTTCATCAGGTTGCCATCGGCGAAGGAAAACAGCGTTCGCATACTGAGGTTCTGTTCCACAAGTCCTTGCGGCAAACGGTCAATGATCGGGTTCGTTATATTCTGAATCATCAGGTGGCGTACGAGCGTGACGGGAAACTGGCTGGGGCTATGGTGGCCACTGACATTCGTACTGGTCGGCATGTCATTGATCCGAGCTGGAACGACTGGTCTGATGGTTCGGAGCGTATCGCTATGCCTGTGCTGGTTCAGCGCTCGCTCAACATGGGATTCCTTGACGCGGATCTAAGTGTGCCAGCGCAGCGTGCTGCTGACGCCTGGCGAGATTTTGCCGAGGCTGAGCTTATTGACAGCACCGGTTCATGTCGTCGTGGTTCTGGTCAGCAGCCTTCGGAATTTGGCGGTCGTTTGTACGACGTATCGTGGTTTGTGGATTTCTATACTGAGCACTATCGTGCTAGTGCAGATCGGCACGATCTTGACATGGCGGTTAAAATGATGGACCGTGCAGCCTATCTCGGTGGGGAGAAATTCCTGTGCATCGAGTTTGCTGAGAACACTGCTGCTGTGTCGAAGCTATTGGAGGAGTCTGGAAGATTTGCTGATGCTGAACGCATTCGCTCCCGTGTGATTGCCAGTGCCGATTATTTCCTCGAGGTGGGCCGTGCGTTGCCATATCACGAGGTGTCTTATGAACAGTCGATGGCAGCGCCGTTGGTGAGCTTGTTGCTACAAGCATACTATTTCACAGGTCGTCGGGAGTACCTCGATGGAGCTAAGGAGCGTCTGCGTTGGTTGTTGTCTTTCGGTGGACCTCAGCCGGATTGTCGTTTGCGAGACATCGGCATCCGGCATTGGGACGGCTACTGGTTTGGCATCAACCGGCAGTTCGGCGATGTGTTCCCTCATTACTGGAGTGTTCTCACAGCCGAGGTGCTGGCTCGTTTGCCTCAGTCGGAGCGTACTGAGGAGACGCGGCGCACAGCGTTGGGCATTTTCAAAGCAAACCTTGCCAACGTTAACGCCGATGGTTCGGCTACTTGCGCTTACTTGTTCCCCTCCCATGTGGACGGGCGAGCCATGTCCCAGGCCGATCCATTGGCCAACGATCAAGATTGGGCGCTTAACATCTGGATGCGCATGATTCGTGAGGAGGGTTTCCCCGAAGCCTGATTTCACCCGATTTCGGTTTCTGAATACGAAAAGGCGTCTTTTCGATTGTGCTGCGAGACACGTCGGGAAGACGCTTTTTGTGTTTATTCGTTTTATTTTTGGTTCTGAGCTTGCGGGAATTGCTATTGCGGGATAAATTCGTAAGGGTAGTTGACAAAAAAAGGAGTGAATATGACTCAACGCAGAGCCTATCGTTGGCCGCAGCCGTTGGCTGGGCAGCAAGCCCGTATCTGGTACGGCGGGGACTACAATCCCGACCAGTGGCCGGAAGAGGTGTGGGACGATGACGTTCGTTTGATGAAGAAGGCTGGCGTGAACCTCGTGTCCGTGGGCATCTTCTCATGGGCGAAGATCGAGACGAGCGAGGGCGTGTACGATTTCGACTGGCTCGACCGCATCATCAGCAAGCTGGGCGAGGCCGGCATCGCCGTGGATCTGGCGTCAGCGACCGCGTCGCCGCCGATGTGGCTCACCCAGGCGCATCCCGAGGTGCTGTGGAAGGACTACCGCGGCGACGTGTGCCAGCCGGGCGCCCGCCAGCATTGGAGGCCGACCAGTCCGGTGTTCCGCGAGTACGCGCTGAAGCTGTGCCGTGCGATGGCCGAGCATTACAAGGACAACCCGTACGTGGTCGCATGGCATGTGAGCAACGAGTACGGCTGCCACAATCGTTTCGACTATTCCGAGGACGCCGAACGCGCATTCCAGAAGTGGTGCGAGGAACGCTACGGCACCATCGACGCAGTGAACGACGCGTGGGGCACGGCGTTCTGGGCGCAGCGCATGAACGACTTCACGGAAATCGTGCCTCCGCGCTTCATCGGCGACGGCAACTTCATGAACCCGGGCAAGCTGCTTGACTTCAAGCGTTTCAGCTCCGACGCGCTGAAGGCGTTCTACGTCGCCGAGCGCGACGCGCTTGCCGAGATCACTCCGGACCTGCCGTTGACCACGAACTTCATGGTGTCCGCCACCGGTTCGGTACTGGACTACGACGATTGGGGCCGTGAGGTCGATTTCGTTTCGAACGACCATTACTTCATTCCGGGCGAGGCCCATCTGGACGAGCTCGCGTTCTCCGCGAGCCTGGTCGACGGCATCGCGCGCAAGGATCCGTGGTTCCTGATGGAGCATTCCACATCGGCGGTGAACTGGCGTCCGGTCAACTACCGCAAGGAGCCGGGCCAGCTGGTGCGCGACTCCCTGGCGCATGTGGCCATGGGCGCGGACGCGGTGTGCTACTTCCAATGGCGCCAGTCCAAGGCCGGTGCGGAGAAGTTCCATTCCGCGATGGTGCCCCACACCGGTGAGGACTCGACCGTGTTCCGTGACGTGTGCGAGTTGGGCGCGGATCTGAACACGCTGGCCGACAACGGACTGCTTGGCACGAAGCTGGCGAAGTCCAAGGTCGCCGTGGTGTTCGACTACGAGTCCGAGTGGGCCACCGAACACACCGCAACCCCGACCCAGAAGGTCCACCACGTGGACGAGCCGCTGCAATGGTTCCGCGCATTGGCCGACCATGGCGTGACCGCCGATGTCGTTCCGGTTAGTTCGAACTGGGACGAGTACGAGGTGGTCGTATTGCCGAGCGTGTACATCCTGTCGGAGGAGACCACCCGCCGCGTGCGCGATTATGTGGCGAACGGCGGCAGGCTGATTGTCACGTACTACACGGGACTGTCCGACGAGAAGGACCACGTGTGGCTCGGCGGCTATCCGGGATCGATCCGTGACGTGGTCGGCGTGCGCGTGGAGGAGTTCATGCCCATGGGCGACGATTTCCCGGGCGTGCCGGGCCGTCTCGGTCTGTCGAACGGCGCGGTCGCGCACGATATCGCCGACGTGATCGGTTCGGTCGATAGGTCGGCCACCGTGCTGGAAACGTTCAGGGACGATCCGTGGACCGGCATGGACGGTGCTCCGGCGATCGTCGCGAACACGTTCGGCGAAGGCCGCAGCGTGTATGTGGGCGCGCGCCTCGGCCGTGATGGCATCGCCAAGAGCCTGCCGGAGATTCTTGAATCGCTCGGCATGGCCGAAACCGGCGAAAACGACAGTCGCGTGCTGCGGGTCGAACGTGAGGGATCGGACGGTTCGAGGTTCGTGTTCTCGTTCAACCGCACTCACGAAGCGGTTCAAATCCCATTCGAAGGCAAGATCGTGGTTTCTTCGTTCGCTGAAGTGAGCGGCGAGAACGTCTCGATCAAACCCAATGGCGTGATCGTCACCAAGCAGTAAACGGTCGGCAAACAAATAACCGCAACGCAACATGGGTGTCGGTGGATTGAATAATCGTCAATCCGCCGACACCCATGTTTGTTAAAAGGTAAGTGGATTGCGTAGCTGAATCGAAGAGATTGGAGGATTGTACGCTGGCTTTCGGGTGACTGACGTACACTCAAATGCGTATGCCTGTACGCACGTTCTCGTGTGGAAACACCAAATGGAAGGAATCGGCTTGAAACTGGTGAAACGAATCATCGCCATCTGCTGTGTGGCCATTATGGCAGTCAGCGCGGCCGCTTGCGGAGCCAACGTCGATTCCCGCACCGAAATCACCGTGTGGTCGTGGGAGCCGAGCATGAAGCAAGTCATCGCCGGTTTCGAAAAGGAAAATCCCGACATCCACGTTATTTGGAAGAACACAAGCGGTTATGACAATCTCAACAACGCCATTCAAGACGGCTACGGCATTCCTGACGTGGTGCAATTGGAATACTATGCGTTGCGCCAGTACGCGGTAAGCAGCCAGCTGATGGCGATCACCGGGCGCACGAAAGGCTACGGCGATTTCTACACGCCCGGCACATGGGCTTCGGTACAGCTGAACGGCCGCGTGTACGGCCTGCCTATGGATTCCGGTCCAATGACGTTCTTCTACAACAAAAGCGTGTTCGAACAGGTCGGCGTTGACGCGTCCAAAATTCGTACATGGGACGACTATTACGAGGCCGCCAAAAAGCTCAAGGAGATCGGCGTGTACATCACCGCCGATTCCGGCGACGCCAGCTTTTACGACACGATGATCTGGCTTGCCGGTGGACGTCCGTTCTCCACGTCGAACGACGGCAAAAACGTGACGATCAACCTCACCGACGATGAGGGTACGAGAACCTTCACCGAATTCTGGCAGAAAATGATCGACGAAGGTTTGGTCGCCACCAATCTGACCACATGGTCCGATGAATGGAAGGAATCCGTGGGGGAGGGGAAGGTAGCCTCCGTGTTCTCCGGCGCATGGCTGCCGTCGCTGCTCATGTCGAACCTTCCTGGAACCGCGGGTTTGTGGCGTGTGGCGCAGATGCCCACGCAGGATGGCGAATACACCACGTCGGAAAACGGCGGATCCGCACTGGCCGTGCTGCAACGCTCTCGCAAGCCTGAAGCGTCATATCGTTTCATTGAATACGCATGCCATAATGCGGAAGGTATCAAAGCCCGTGTGAATGGCGGCGCGTTCCCCGCCGATAACAACACGTTGTCTGATCGGGAATTCCTTCGCAAAACCACCGTGACCGACGAGCGTGGCATTGAAATACCGTATTTCGGCGGTCAGGAATACAATCGCGTGCTTTCCGAAGCTGCGGAAAACGTGTCGACCGGCTACCAGTATCTGCCATTCGAAGTGTATGCGCGAAGTGACTTCCGCTCCACTGTGGGCAAAGCCTACAAATGGTCGAGTCTCTTGTGCAAGGAGCAGGACCGGTTGAACATCATCGCGGCCGGTGGCAAAGTGTCCGACAAATCCGCCATCGGCGACTCGCTGAAGGAAACCGATTCCGCAGATCGACTTACATTGAAAAGCGGCATCGCGCTTTGGCAGAAGGATCTGAAGGAATATGGAGCCAATCAGGGCTTTACTATTCAATAAATATTAATTATTTATAATAATTTTTATATCTAATTTTTATATCTAATTTTGGATTATTCGCATAACCACTATACTTTCAAGCATTTTGGAGTATAGAAAACCATTCATTTTACCACTAATTTACCACGATTGAATGAGCCTTGATATGACTATAAAATAACACCCAAAAGACATCATTACACCTAAATGGTGTCTTTTTAAAAAGCAGTCAATCATAAGACTAACTGCTTTGTATGTAGGGATATGAAATTGTAAACTAGATTGTCTGTTATAGATTTATAGTCATAATATATTCTTCGCTGTTTTCATCAACAACAAGAAAACCTGCTTTCTTATACATTTTTACTGCATAATTATTTTTCTGAACAGATAAGGAAATTTTTGAATAACCAAAAGATTTTTCCACTAACAATAATTGTTGCAATAATGAAGTCCCAATCCCTTGTCCTCTATACTTTTGAAAAACAGACATAGCAAGGGACGGTGTATCATTGTCAATGTGTCCGTAATCGTTCATTATTCGTACCCAAATAGCACCTATGACATTTCCTTGAACTTCCGCAACTAAAGCCCTATCATCTTTTCGCTTTCCAAATTCAAAAACATATTCTTGTAATTCTGGACAGTTAATTATTGATTTAGGTGGTGGCTCAACACCGTCTGGAATATAAATTGCTTCATACAAAAAGTCATTGAGTAAATCATATTCTGCTTTTTTAATTTCCCTTATGATATAATCCATAACTTGACTCCTAATCTATTTTATCTTTTTTCATACCCCGATTATACCATTCACATATAAGCGCTACAACAAAATTTTATGCTTCAATAATCTTGTTAAAAAGTTCTAAGAGTATATCATTTCATCACTCCAATCTATAATTTTGGTAAGAAAAAAGCAGTCAATCCTAAGACTAACTGCTTTGTGTGTATGGATATGAAATTGTCAAGTTAAAAACTGTTTATTTTTTCTTTTTAGGTTTTTGCGTTGGTAGTTCATCATACATCACATTAAATAACCCCGTCAGAAAATCTTTATTATCAATTTCTTCCACCAATAACATTTCTTTGGCATTTTCGTATGGAATTTCATAAGTAACTGTTGGCATATAAGAAATTGCAGACTTTGTTGGTTTTACCAGTAACCTATCATCATATATACCGCCAATGATTTTTCCACGATAATAGATAATAAATTCTCCCATCATTGCACGATATGTTATTTCTTGTAATTCTGATAATT